>Ga0268261_10000124_pt1 | contig 47506 bp, 51 predicted proteins | sample TergutNc150P1_FD_190353 | JGI IMG/M metagenome (GOLD analysis project Ga0268261, IMG submission 190353) | Nasutitermes corniger P1 segment gut microbial community from laboratory colony in Florida, USA - Nc150 P1 (SPAdes) (version 2) | ecosystem: Host-associated > Arthropoda: Insects >... | reverse complement strand
CGTGTTGCCATATTATACGCACTCCTATCCTATAAAAGTTCACGTATAATTTTGCCAAATCGAAAGCGCTTAAGGGAAGTGGATATTTTAGGTAATTAACTCGAAGGAATTTTACTCCTCAGGACTGGGTGTTTTAGATTCCCTTTCGGGTATTTCCATAATACCCCATTTCGAACGAAAAGTAAAGCGGTTACAACTGAGTCAAGCATTTGACTTTTTTTGACATAAAATTGATAGTTATTTATTGTCGTTGATTGCTTTATTGTGTCGAAACCGAGGGTTCATATTAAATTTGACCTCGACGCTCGTCTTTTAGAAAGCATGAAGCAGGACCGAACTGATTTTTTGTCCCATGAAGAGGTTTAGGATGTATAAACAAATACGGCATTTATTCCCGTCGGATCAATAGTCAGCACCGAATTTTTTATAACGTCGATGAATTATCCAAGGAAATCCATATTTTATTTATGTGGAAGCATGACCTAGATTAAGATATTTTAACGAATTCCTGGCTGTCTGATTTTATTAGAAATTGCCTTTGATTTATGCTATAATTGAATGGCATAACTATTAATCACATCAACGAGACTTTCAATCAGGTGGATGCACCTTTTAAAAGGACGGGAAGTTTAATGAATAAATTTGTCTTAGGATTTTTCAGGATTTTACCGGAGAAGTTGCTGGCTAACCAGATGAAGAAATACATTGATTGGCAGATTGCTAAAAAAGCCAATTTGAAGGTGAGCGGGATGGAGCATTTGGACGAAAAAAAAGGGCCTTACCTGTTCGTTTGCAACCATTTGAGCAATTCCGATGGGCTTATCTTAAACAAGGTTTTGGAGCGTGAGGATGTGACGTTCATCGCCGGGAAGAAGTTGGGAGCCAATGCCATGACCAACCTGGGCTTTTCCATCGTGAAGTCCATTCCCATTTCGCCTAGTTCTGCGGACATGGAGGCCATTAAAAGCGTGGTGTCCACGGTTAAGGCGGGCAATAGCATCGTGATATTCCCGGAGGGGACCCGGAGTCGTACCGCTAAGATGATCGAAGGCAAGAAGGGGATTGTGCTGTTTGCTAAGATGACGAAGGCGGTCATTGTGCCCATGGCGATTTGGGGCAGCGAGAAATTCATGCCCATCAATGACAACATGAGCCGGGAAACGTTTTATGATGCCAATGTCCATGTGAAAATCGGCAAGCCCTTTCTTTTGGGAAAAGCTGCTGAAAACCAATCCAAAAAGGATTGGGACGACCATTGCTTAAATCTCATTATGGGACGCATTGCGGAATTGTTGCCGGAATCCTACCAAGGGGCCTATGGGGTGAACCATGCATTATAACGAGGTGGTATCGGCGACCTTTTTAGAGCGCCCCAACCGCTTTATCGCCCATTGCTTGGTGGACGGGGTTCAAGTGGTGGCCCATGTCAAGAATACGGGACGTTGCCGGGAGCTGTTGATTCCAGGTGTGACCGTTTACCTTGAACACGCCCCGTCGCCTTCCCGCAAGACGGATTATTCATTGATTGCCGTCCAAAAAGGCGGGCTCCTTATCAACATAGACAGCCAAATCCCTAATGGGGCGGCTTATGAGGCCATTTTGGCTGGCAAACTTGGTTTGGGGGAGATTTCATTTTCTAAAAGGGAGTATAAGTATGGCAATTCCCGGATAGATATTTTTCTGGAAACCGTTTCTGGGCGAAAAATTTTGGTGGAAGTCAAAGGGGTCACCCTGGAACGTGATGGGGTGGCCATGTTTCCAGATGCCCCGACAGCCCGGGGAACGAAGCATGTGTACGAGTTGGCGAATGCCATTGATGAGGGCTATGAATGCATCATCTTTTTCGTCATCCAATTCTCACCCGTCAATTATTTCGAGCCCAATCGCTTGATGGATCCCAAGTTAGCAGATGCCCTAAGGCACTCTTCTGGAAAAGGGGTCAGGGTTTTAGCATATGACTGCCAAGTCAGCCCAAACCAAATGGAAGTTAGGAATAAAGTCGAGGTGATATTGTGAAATATTCCAAGAAGCGCGAGTTGATTTATAAGTTTATGTGCGAGTCCGAGGCGGGGCATTTTACGGCGGATGCGATCCATTATAAATTGAAGTCGGAAATCCCAACGTTGAGCCTGGGGACCGTTTACCGGAATTTAGGGCAGTTGGTGGAGGCCGGTCAGGTCAAGAAAATCAGTATCCCCGGGGAGCCAGACCAGTTCGAGCCTGCAAAAGACCATGAGCATTTTCATTTTTGGTGCATGAGCTGTTCAAGCCTCGAATGCCTGCCAGCGGAAAACCTGGCACCATTAGCGGAAATCGGCAAGTCGGCCCACGGGGAAATCCTGTCGGTGGATTTGCTGTTGAAAGGTCACTGTACGACCTGCAAGGAAAAAACATAAAACAAGGGGCCGTCGCAATGACAGCCCCTTATTTATTTTCTGAATTTGTGGTAGGGCGCTCCTAACCAGAGGACACCTGGGTCAATGCTTTTAATGTCTTTGGAACCCGTCCGTGCCATGGCAGCGCTTAGCCCTTCGCCCATTTCCTTGAATTTGTCTGCCACGCCTTGAGCCCCTTCTTTTTTCAGTGGAAGCATCAAGGCGCGTCCGACGGAAACTGCGGTCGCCCCCATGGCCATCGCTTTGAAAGCATCCATGCCGGATTCAATGCCACAGTCCACGAAAACAGGGATTTTGCCGGCTATAGCTTCAAGGACTTGGGGCAAGGCAACCAGTGGAGGAATGACATAGTCCATAATGCCATGGTGGTGGGAGACGACAATGCCTGCGACTCCCGCTTCCAGGCATTTTTTTGCATCTTCTGCGCTCATGACCCCTTTAACGATGAAAGGCAGATCGGTTGACTTGGCAAATGCCTTGATTTCTTCAAATGACTTGCAGTTCATCTGAAGCCCAAAGACATTGTCGTATTGCCCGCGATGGTCGAAGGAATGGTCAATATCAATCCCTACAGCGATGCAGCCTTGGGCCTCGGCATGCCTGATTTTTCGGAAAACTTCCTCATTTTTGATATACGGCTTGATGATTTTGACCGTTTTGGCTCCCGTAGCCACGATGCCTTCAAGTTCCGCATCCTCTCCCATTCCAACCCACATCATGGCATTGGCAAGCTTTGCACCCCGAGCCAGTTCGATGCATCCCTCCGGATGAGCGTTATTCAAATGAGAAAGGGCTGCGGTAGTAAGGGGCGTCGAGAAGGTTTCCCCGAATGCCTCAAAGGTCAAGTCCGGAATATCGGAATCGATGTGGCGCATTTCAACCAAAATCGAATCGAAGTATTCCCGGGTGATGTGATTTGAATTTCCTGATTTTTTTCGTTCCATTTTTTTCTCCTCTAATAAAAGGTGCAGCACACGCTCTTTCTGTGACGCAGCACGGAGCGAAGCGAGTACTGTAGTCACAAGCCCTCTTATGAAGAGAAAAAATTTGTGCCTGTAGAGTTGTTGAATCTGGGTGGGTTTCCCAGAAACGACAACTCGGAAGGTCAAGTTTTTCCTCGGAGTGGCTTGCGAAACTAGATTGGCTAACTGATAGCGTATTCGATGGCTTCCTTATAAAGCCTAATGACCTCTTGGTGTTTGTACCCTTCCATGTTATGAGTCGGAACCAAACACATCACTTTCCCACGGCCGAAGGGATGGCGCCAGCCAGCAGCATATTCCCCGTGGCATGAATTAGAACGTAAAAATACCTCGGTGGCCGCCTCTTCCACATGGGTGAAATAGTGTTCGTCAATGACCACGAAATCCATATCGTGAGAGTGGTAGCGCACCGGGCAGTGAGCCTCGGGATGGGTGATGAAATAGCCTTTGAGCATCTGGACATAGCTGGAATTTTCAGGATAAGAGGCAAGACCCGCATGAATCGCTAGCAGGCGCCCCCCATTTTGCACGTACTTTTCCAATTTTTTGTCGATTTCGGAAGTCAGCCAATGATGTATCTCGGCATCCACAGGATTTAAACGGTCCTCCCGGGCGATAATGATAGCCGCTGGGTTCGAGGACAACACTTCGGATAACGTTTGTAAGTCATCAATCAAAAGCTCAATATCCTCGCCAACCCCTACCGCAGCAGTTTGCAGGGCAGTGCTTATCGGCCCCGCTTCATGATAGTAGTCGCCCACAAAGGCATGTATCTTCTTCATCTTGCCGACCTCCTTTTTCACCATTATAACAGAAAATCGCTTACATTAAAAGAAGGGAAAGCGAAATTAAGTTAAATTTGTCATTTGTCAGGTGGCTAAAATGAGAAAAACGGCAAATGAGAAAAACCCACGATTCGGTTAGAATCATGAGCCTTTTAACAATCCTATGGCTTACTTTTATCCGAGGATGATAACTTCCGTTTCCAGTTCCAGTTCCTCGCCATTCCTAATCACAGTCAGGGTCAGATGATCCCCTTCTTGGTACGTGAACAGCTGCTGGGTAAAATTCATGACGGTCTGGACGCTGGCCTCGCCCAAATGGGTAATGACATCACCAGGCAGGATTCCCATTGCCTCAGCCATCGTATCGGGTAAAATTTGGCTGACCAACACGCCATTGCTGATGTTTTCGGGGATGCCATGTTCCTCACGGATGGAGGGTGGTAAATTTTCGATGGCGATAATGCTGACACCGAGGGTTGGGCGTATCACCCTTCCATGCTCTTTAATGTCCTCGATGACCGGCAAGATGACGTAGGTGGGGATGGAAAAGGACATGCCATAGACATCCTGGGCGGAGACCTTCATGGAATTGACACCTACTACTTCACTATTAAGGTTGATCAATGCGCCTCCGCTATTGCCGGGATTGATGGCTGTATCGGTTTGTAGCACGGTCATTTCCCATTGGCGCTCATTCCCGTCGGGATTTATCATAACGGGCACGCTGCGATCCTGCCCGGAAACGATGCCCATGGTTGCCGAACCAGCAAAGGTCAGGCCTAATGGATTCCCTATCGCGATGACGGTTTGCCCGATTTTAAGGTCTTCCGTGTTGCCAAATGCCGCAATCCGGGAGGCTTCATAGCCAGGAAGCCTTAAAACAGCTAAATCGGTAAAGATATCAGAGCCAACAACTTCTGCATTGATGCGCGTCCCATTATTGAATACCACTTCCAAATAATCAGCCCCGTCGATGACATGTTCATTCGTCACTAAATAAGTATTGCCATCCTCAACTAGGAAAACGACCCCGGAACCTTCCCCGGCAATGCGTTCAGACTGGACATTGGCAATCCCGACAACCGCAGGGGAGACCGCTTGGATCGAAGAAATCTGGGCTTGTTCTTGGGAAACGAAAATGGTTTCCGCTACCTCCTGGGAATTGGTCGGCACCTCCGGCGTACGGGTAATGAAGAAAATGCTCCATACCGTGACTAACACCACCATCGAAGTATACAAAACTTTGTTCATCTGCTCTTATCCCCCTTAAAATTTTTTGCGTTCCTATTCATTATAACACATCCACAGAAAAAAAGAGGCTGAAATATGGAGAAATCTCCCAACATTTCAGCCTCCTATTTTTATAGCATGACTTTTTTCGGATTGAACCTTGTGATGTAGCCGATTTGCACCGCAGTGGCAGCCAGTACCGTCCCCATCCCCACACTTAAGAACATGAAGATGGTTGTCAGATCCATGGAAGTGTCGTAAGCTTCAACCATTTCGTCAATGGACATCGGAGCCGGTGCAAAGGCACTCAGTTCCCAAGGGACATCCATTTGGTTGACGGACCATGGGTCTTCCGCTTGCTGGCTTAACAGCTGGTTTTGAAGCATTTGCCTTGAAATATTTTTAAAGCATTATTTTCTTTGGATCGAAGCGTGTGATGTAAACAATTGGGAACAACGTCGAGAGGAGGACAGTCCCTAACCCCACCCCGAAGAACAAGGCAACCGCTGTTGGATCCATGCTAGTATCGTAGGCGGCCAGCATATCTTCCACGGACATTGTCCCAGGGCTAAAGGGACGAAGTTGCCAAGGGATATCTACCCATCCGCCAGTAGTCATCATTTCTTCCTGTTGGCGGGCAATCAGGTCATTCTCAAGCATTTGCCCGGAAATGTTGTTGGAGATAATCGTCCCAGTCCCAAGTGCCAATAAAATGGCGATGAAGGAAACGGAGAGGACTTCAATCAGGATTTGGGAGATGACACGGCTGCGTTTTTCCCCAAGCGCCAGGTAAATCCCGATTTCTTGCTTGCGGTCACGAAGGAATAAAGTGATGAGCAAGGTTAAGATAAGCAGGGTCGCACCAACAGCTACCCAAAGGACGATGTCGGCAATCCACTGCATTTGCCCCATGGAGGAGGCAACGGTTCCAAATGTATTGGACAAGTCGCCCATCATTGTAAATTCAGGAAGCATTTCATTGGATTGTTCGATAAAGGAAGCTAGGTTTCGTGGGTCATCCAAAGCGAAAATGGCATCAAAGGAAAGTGCATCTTCAACTGATCTCTCATTTTCATACAGCCACTCGTCCAATGGAAGTGTGGCATTAAACAAGTCTTCAAACAGCTCACGTGCTAGATTGTTAGGAACGTAAATGCGACTAATCAAATCACGTTCGTCATTCATCGTCTGCCAGAAGTCATTAGCATTAGAATAATCAAATGGCACTGCCGGTTCGAAAAGCCCGATAATTTCAAAGTCGATAACATCTTGAAGGACGAGGTCTTCATCATTGAAACGCTCGGAAGCATCCCACATACCACTTTCATTGGCTTCTGTGTTGTCCCAAACGGAGTTTTCCATGGTAACTGTTGAACCTAAGTTTAAATTATTTTGTTCGGCAAATTGGCGGGAGATAATGAGAACTGGTTCTCCCGAATTGATTTCTTGCTCCGTAAACATCCGACCGGAGTGTAGGGTAATCAAGCCCGCTTCAACATCGAACAACACGGCTGTATTTGAGCCGCGAAGGAAAAAGTTTTCTACTGGGGCACCCTCGCGGCGAAGACCAAAGCCAGCCAAATCACCTTCAGAAACCCACTCAGGAATGTATTCCTCAGGCGGATTAACGGCAACAAGATCTAAGTCACGGCTGAATAGTTGAGTCTGCATGGCGAAGCTGAAGGCTTCAACATATGGCAACGCAGCAATCCGCTCAACCAATTCAGGTGTGACCGTCTCCCTTTCAGGACTTTCATTTGGGTTGCTAGCCCACCACAGGTTCCAAGCTTCGTTGTCAGCAGTAATAGTAGCCACCGCTGGCATTTGGGCACGCAGGTTGGCGTCGGTGTTGGCGACGGCTTGCCTGATGGAGATTGCCCCCGCAATGATGGTGCCCAAAACTAAAAGCAAAAGCAGCAAAGTGACCGACTTGCCCGGCCTTCTTTTGACGCTGGTGACAGCGCGGTTTAAATAGTGCATAGTATTTCCCCTCTCCCGAAAGCGACAATCGCTTTCTTATAGATTATTGTTCCATTTTATCATGAATCCAAGGTGAATGCACCAAAAACTGCTAAAAAGTTACTCAATCAACCAAAATACCACTAATGATTCCAAATGTGGAAATTCATGAAGGGAACAGGAATTTCCTTGCTTTTTTTTCCTAACACTTTTCGAAAAGGAGGACGAAAATTCTCAATATTGCATGTGGAAAACGTTATCAGAATCTGTTAAGTTTCCAAAAAGACATATTTTTGAAATTTTAACTTGATTTCGCTTGCGGGGCATGTTATACTACTTATAAGTCAAAAAGACATCTAAAATGCGTTATAATCCGCCTTTAGGTCATTTTTGAACTCGGTTAAAATGAGGTGTATTTTATGTAATTAAGACATTTTGATATGGAGGTGGCATTATGTTATGTAATCATCAAACAACTCACTATTCAACATGCAACTGTGCTTCAAAGGTAGAAAAGGGAATCGAAGGCTTCGCAAAAAAACTGAACGACCCAAAAGCGTTCTTCCACTTAATGGTCCGGGTAGGGGTGGACCTGGCAGTGGTATTTATATTAGTAGGCGGCTTGTTCCTGCAACAGGACTGGGTGTCCTTGGCTCTTCGGGGAATCCTCTTCGTGGCAGCTAGCATCCTCTTGGCAGGAATCAACTACCTCAGGCTAAAAAAACGCATTCCCACAAGAAAATAATTAGGCTGGCTCAAACCGCAGGATTTCCCAGACGGTTTGGGCGGCTTTTTTTTATGCCTAAAATTTGATATAATTAGGGTATTCAATCACTTGGAGGTCAGCCTGATGGCAACAGTTATCTTGGCGGAAAAGCCCGATCAGGGCAAGAAGTTCGCCGCCGCTTTAAATCAAGGAAAAATCCCTAAGAACTTGGATGGGAAATTTGAATTTGCCAGCGACATGTTCGGCCAGACTATTGTGACTTGGGGTGTTGGCCACCTGGTGGGGCTTTCCATGCCTGAAAAATATGGGGTCAAAACATTTCGGTTGGATGCCCTGCCATTCCTTCCTGCCAAAGAGGAAATGCTTTACGAAGTCCAAGAAGGGAAGGGCAAGCAATTTAAAGTCGTGAAGGAATGCGTGGAACGGGCGGATGCCATCATTATCGCAACCGACCCTGACCGGGAAGGGGAGAACATCGCCTATAATATTTTCAAGCTTTGCAAAACGGCGATCTTCAAAAAGCCCATGAAGCGGCTTTGGATCAATTCTTTGACTACCGACGAAATCCTGAGGGGGTTTCGGCAACTTCGGGATGCCAAGGAAACGGTGTCTTTTTTCAAGGAAGCCAATGCCCGACAAATTGCAGATTATTTAGTGGGGATGAATTACAGCCCCCTTTACACCGTGAAGCTGAAAGAACAGGGGCTCGACTCGGTTTTCAGCCTGGGACGGGTGCAGACCCCCACCAACACTTTAATTGTGGAAAATGACCTGGCTATTGCCAACTTCAAGGCCGAACCCTATAAAATGCTGGAATGCCACACCAAGGATTCCCCGCCCACTGTTTTTTCCCATAAGACAGAGTATTTTGATGAGATAAAGTTCCAGCAAGATATGGAAAAGCATCGCCTAAAAGAGGCGAAAACGGGGATAATAAAGGACGTATCCGTCGAAAATAAAGAACAGCCCTCACCGAAGCTGTTTTCCCTCGGGGCCATTCAAAAGTATGCCAATAGCCGTTGGAAGTATCCCACCAAAAAAACCGATAGCATTTTGCAGAAGCTGTATCAGGATGGGGTGCTGTCGTATCCGCGGACGGACAGCGAGCTGATTACCACCAATGAATTCGCTTACTTGAAGAAAAACCTCGGGAAATACCAGCAGCTTCTCGGTGCCGATTTCGAAGCCGCCAACCTCATGCTGAGGAAGCGCTACGTGGACGACAAGAAAGTTTTGGAGCATTATGCCCTGATTCCCACCACCCAGCTGCCGAACCTTGGGAAATTATCGGCTGAGGAGCGGAACTTGTACCTTGCCATCCTCGAGCGGACCCTCCTGATGTTTGCCGGCAATTATAAATACGAGCACACGAAAGTCGTTTTGGACGTGAATGCTTTGGAATTTAATGCTACTGGCACGGTACCATTGGAATGGGGCTGGAAGCAGATTGATAAATTCGAGGAGAAAACCGCGCCGAAGCTTTTACCTAAATTTCAAGTGGGGGAGATTATTCCCATCACCGTCAAGGTTTTGGACAAGTTGACCCAGGCACCCAAGCGGTTGACGGAAGGGACCCTCGTTGGGAAGGGCGGGCTCATGGACAAGTTGAACTTGGGCACTCCCGCTACCCGCTCCGGCATCATCGAAAAACTGGTCCAGCGGGGCTACATCAAAATAGAGAAAACCCAAGTTATCCCCACTCCGTCCGGCTACCTGTTATGGGACCTGACCAAAAACCGCGACCAACTCATCGGAAACCCGGAAATGACTGCCAAATGGGAAGCAGTCCTCGTTAAGATTTCCACCAACGACTACACCCGGGAAGCCTTTTTGGAGCAAATCCACCGGTTTATCCGGACATCGGTGGAGGAGTTGAAGGCACAGCCTTTTTCCAGCCAATACGTGTCCGGTTCCACCTCCCAAAAGAGCTTTTCCACAGGGGGGTATCAAATTGTGGATAAGTCCAAAGTCTATGCCATCACCACAGCCGAAGGGCAGTCCTTCACTATTTTTAAAACCTTCAGCGGCAAGACCCTCACGTTGAAAGTGGTGGAGGAATTGCTGAAATACGGCAAAACCCGCCGCAAGGTCAAAGGGCTCAAAAGCAAGGCGGGCAACCGTTACGAGGCCTTTTTGGGATTCAACCCAACCGATAAAAAAGTGTTTTTAATCATTGAGGACACCCCGCAGGAACCTGTGGACATTGCCGGCTTTCAGGTCACGGACAAAGGTCGGTTCTACGACATTACTGGTGAATCTCCCTTTACCATTTCCAAAACCATCGCCGGAAAAGACTTATCCACAGCCCACCTCAAAGACCTGTTGACAACTGGGAAGTCCAGTAAAATAGAAGGGTTCAAGTCCAAGGCAGGCAAGAAATTCAGCGCCTCCCTGAAACTTAATCCCGAAACGAAAAAAATTGAATTTCAATTCGACTAGCGGAGGCTCTACATTATGCAAATCACCCTCATTCGCCACGGAAAGTCAACCCATAGCGGGAAACAGCCCATCCCTTGCTGCATGTTTGGGGAATGGATGGAAGCCTATGATGCCAGGGGTGTGGTTGAAAAGGACTTTTACCTGCCAGCGTCAGTTAAAAAAGCCCGAAGTTGCGGGATCCTTTTAAGCAGCGATTTGAAAAGGGCAAGGGAAACAGCCTATTTTTTAGCCCCCAAAAAGGAAGTCGCAGTGGATCCGGTATTTCGAGAAGTGGATTACCCATCCCCCAACCGGTGCAAGTTGCCCATTGCGTTGCCGCCCCTTTTGTGGTCGATTCTCTTTCGGGTGGCGGGGGTGCTGGGTTACCGCATGAAAAATTGCGAGTCGTACCCGCAGTCGGTGAAACGGGCAGAAGTTGCGGCCCGACTGTTGATTCAGTATGCCCTTTCAGAAGGGGAGGTTGCGTTGGTAGGACACGGCTTTTTTAATTACCTCGTGGCAAAAGAGCTGCGAAAATCAGGATGGTATGGCAATGTGGTGCCAGATTTCAGGCATTGGCATTCCTCGACTTATATATTGAGAAAAAAAGGAAGGTAATCATATGAAAAAACAAGGAATCAAAATCGTCACCATCGGTGGCGGCTCAAGTTATACCCCAGAGCTGGTGGAAGGCTTTATTTTGCGTCATGCCCATTTGCCGGTGCGTGAACTGTGGCTTGTGGATATTGAAGCGGGACGTGAAAAACTGGAGATTGTGGGGAACCTAGCGAAACGAATGGTGGAAAAGGCTGGGGTTGATATGAAAATCCATCTTTCTTATGACAGACGAGAAGCCCTTCCAGGCGCAGATTTCGTGACGACACAGATGCGGGTGGGACTTTTGGATGCCAGGATTAAGGACGAGCGGATTCCATTATCGCTAGGAATGCTCGGCCAGGAAACCAATGGTGCCGGGGGGATGTTCAAGGCCCTTCGTACCATTCCAGTCATTTTGGACATCGTCAAGGACATCCAGGAACTCTGCCCCAATGCATGGCTTTTAAATTTCACCAACCCGGCCGCCATGGTCACCGAAGCCATCAGCCGTTACACAGATTACAAGCGGGCGATTGGGCTTTGCAACCTTCCTGTGGGGCTAATTGCTGCTTTTGCTAATTTATTGGAAGTGGATAGTGAAAGGGTCAGCATGGAAATCCAGGGATCCAACCACTTCGTCTATGCGACGGATGTGTTCGTCGATGGGGAATCGGTCTTTGACGAAATGATGAACCAGTACATTGCCAACGAAGCCAATGAAACCATGACCAACATCCATGGGATTGAATTTTCCTCCGACTTCATCAGGGGGCTTGGTGCCATCCCGTGTTCCTACCATAACTACTACTATCACCACAGTGAGCAGCTTGAGGCCCAGTTAAAAGAATATGAGGAGGGAGCAGTCCGTGCCCAATTCGTAAAAGATGTTGAGGACGAACTTTTTGAACTTTATAAGGATGAAAACCTGGCAGTGAAGCCGAAGCAGCTGGAACTTCGCGGGGGAGCGCTTTATTCAGATGCCGCCTGTAATTTGATTGATTCCATCTACAACAACAAAGGGGACATCCAGTACGTCGATGTGCCAAATAACGGGACGGTTTCGTCGCTGCCAAATGATGCGGTCATCGAAACGGCCTGCATCATCACGAAAAATGGTCCCAAGCCCATCGCCATCGGGGAGTTCAATCCAGAAATCAACGGTCAGATTCAAATGATTAAAACCTTTGAGCGCCTAGTGGTGGAAGCCGCCGTCACCGGCAGTCGTGCTAAAGCCATCACTGCCTTGAATTTGAATCCCCTTATCCCAAGCGACGACTTAGCAAATAAAGTTTTCGATGCGTTGCTAGAAGCCCACTTGGATTATTTGCCACAGTTTGCATAGCTATAGGGAAGCCTGAACTTCCCCAAAACCATGGGAATATCAGGCTTATCCGAGAAAAATTTGGCGCGCAATAACGCAACCTGGCTTTGGAAGTAAATTCCATAGCCGAGTTGCGTTTTTGAGTTATGTGGTAAAAAAAACCATTATTTACATAATAATACCAAAAATGGATGAAAGTTCTTGACAAGGGTAGGGGCAGCCATTATAATTCTAAATATAAAGAAAGCGATTGCATAATGAAGTGCTATATCGAATGGTGAATATTTGTAAGGAGGAAAGCCGTTTACTCTGTTTGATAAGCTAACAAAAAGACGGGAGAGAACAAAATGAAAAAATGCTCAATGCTGAAAAGAGTAACAGAGAAAACAATTCGAGCACAATGGCTGGCGGGGTCATTAGTGCTAGCTCTATTGATGGCTCTAGTATCACAACCGTTAACAGTAGTGAATGCCCAGCAACCATCAATTGGTGATTTTACAGAGCAAAGCTTCGGCGCAAAAGATTTAACCGAGAAAAACCAGTTCTACTTACCTCATCAGGAATTTGATAATTTAATCGAGTCCCTAGAAGAGCACATGACTGTTAGCCAGGAGGGCTTTTTCTTTACTCAAATTCCGTTTTACCTCTATGTTGAATATGGAGTAGATACTATCGATAGACTATTAGAATCTGCTTTAATTGTAAACGAATTAGTAGTAGACGGAGTTTTGTCGATTAACGGAGATAATACGCTGGCTATTAATGACTATGAAGCTTTTAGGGGCACATTATTAAACACTGGTGGGAATTATGCGGGTGGTCCGGGAAATACTTTCAAACCGCAAGTTCGTTCTAGGAACGTTAACCGAAATTCAGTTGTCCATTGGTGGGGAACGAGGACGTATTTCAATCGAGCAACCGCCCGGGTAAGGATTGGAACCCTGCAAATGGTTAATCAACAAGCCCAAGCCGCAGCGATTTTATCGACCATTTTTATGTTTCCCCCTGGGAAAGTCATTTCCAATGCAACTCGTGTTGTGGCGACTGACCATGTTTGGGCGATGGATCGTGGCTTGAATCGAACGACGCATGGAATTGTCGTCGATATTAATTGGGCTCTTATAATGACAGTTAGGTCTCAATAATTTATGGAGGGAATAAAAATCATCATTGAATTTTTAAGAGAATCAGTGCTCTTTATTGGAACCATGACCAACATAAAAAAAAATAATCCCCTTATGAATTTAGCAATCTCATTATTGATCATGGTTCTACTGATTTTTTCTATTCTTGCCTTCATCTCTTGATGTAGATTTGAAATTGTTTAAAATGCAAAAACATTTTGTGGGAATCACGGGGAATTTTACATTGAGCCTCACAACTATCACTATGAAGAGAGGTCTACAGCCGCCAACTAGCAAGTGGCGGCTGTTTTTTTACATGAAATAATTTACAAAAAATGTATACTCAACTTTCGCAGATCAATAATGGCCAGAGAAGGCACTCCCACCAACTCTTTTAGGATATCAATGTACATCCTGTTTTTTAGACGTTTTTTGTGATTTTAGCCATTACAATAAATCCCATTTGAGCCTGAATAAGGATTTCTAATGCCGGACATACGATGCCATGGTTGCCCACACGACAATTGTTATTTCAAGGTACATTTTTTTAGCATGGGAGCAACGAAAGCATAACGACCCAAAGGCTTTGGGGCACCTGTTTTTAGAATTTGGGGAGGACGTGCGGGAAATCGACTTCTGGGAAGCGTTGTTTGAATTGATACAACTTGTTTTGGATATTATCGAGAGCAGCGAAAAAGAGGGGCTCGTGAATGTTGAGGAAATCAAAAGCAAGCTTTTGAATTGGATTATGACACACCCCAAATACCTTCAGGAGCTACTTGTTTTCCCGGATGGGATAGGGAATCCGGTGGGTCAGGCTGCTTGATGGCCGGCGGTGTGTCAAGACGGGGACTTGGGTCGGACTTCAGGCCAGAGTGCCGTGCTCTAGGCTCTAGTTTTTTGGTACGAAAGTTGAGATGTAAGGGTAGTCTTTTACCAGACGTTTATTTCCCCCATGTTCGTGGAAATATTCACTTGATAACGGCCATCCCCGAAAGTGGCGGATGTGGAGGATTCTCCGAAAATCCGGCTTTCCCCGAGTTGCGTGGCTGTGTGGATGGTGGCATTTTCAGGTGCCTGCCCCAAATTCAGGTTGACCTCCCCGATGCGGCTGGTGACGTCAATGTTTTGCCCAAGCACTGGCAACGAGATGCTAATCTGACCCATATCCGAGGTAATACCGAGGTTCCCAGCAACATGGGTGGCATTGATTTGACCGACATTGGACCCTAATAACACATGGTTTGATTGGGTGTCCCTCAATGTGATTTCCCCGACCCGTGAGGTGAGCTGCAAATCTTCTGCACGAATCCCTTCGACAAGGATCGTCCCTACATCATTGCTGACAGAAAGCCTTTCAAATGAAGCCTGAGGCAGCATAATTTCCAATTGAGGGGTATGATTTTGCACCCTTCCAATAGAAAACCGCCAAGAATTCTGTGCAGTCTCTGAAATGGTGAGTTGCCCGTTGGACAGATGGTCGTTGATGTTGAGTCTCCCCTGCCCCGTGAAATGGACTAAGATTTCGTTGCTGGCAATAGGGCGCACCCATATTTGTGCCACATTGCTCTCCACCTGGATGCTCTGGACTTTTTCCACGTTGTAAGCCGTGTCCCACCCTTTGTGGGATCGGTTCCCGAAACTGCTCCCGATAATGCTTGCAGCCGCCACGAAAATAACAGCCACCAAAATTATTTTTTTAAGGTTCATCCTTAATTCCTCCAATTTCGTTCTAGTTTAGTATATGGAAAAGGCAGAGGATTTACCATCAGCCTTGGCGTCCCATTTCCCTAGGCCTAAAGTCGGTTATAATAAAAATGTTGCAAAGTACCTTGCATTCAACAGTAGTTCGTGATATAGTATTATCACAAGCTACTAAACGATGAATAGTAGCTGACATAGTATTTGTGGCTGGATTAATCGGTTATATTGCCAGCAAGCGATGTTTTGAAAGATATTCGTGTGCTCGGGAGCGATTTTCTGCCAAGCACACCAATTCGAAGTCAGGAGGGTTCATATGAATGTGCAATTTAAGAAAGGGGTGCTGGAACTTTGCGTTTTGGTGCTTTTAGATAAGCGGGATTGCTATGGCTATGAGCTGGTGCAGGAAATCTCGGAGAAAATCCACATCTCAGAAGGGACCATTTATCCCCTTATGAGAAGGCTTACGAAAGACGGCTATTTCACCACTTATTTGGTGGAATCCAGTGAAGGCCCGTCCCGCAAGTATTACAAGCTGACCGACATTGGCAAAGAGTACCTCGGGCAGCTCCTTGAGGAATGGCAGGAATTTACAGAAGGCGTCAACGACTTAATTAAAGGTGGTGTACACAATGACTAAAGATCAATTTATGAACGAACTGGATAGAAGATTAAAAGCATTGCCACAGGCGGAACGGATGGACATCCTCCAAGATTATCGGGAACATTTCGGGTTCGGTGCGGAAGCGGGCAAGACGGATCAGGAAATCGCTGTCAAATTAGGGCATCCCGCACATATTGCCAGAGAGCTTTTAGCAGACTATCGTTTGAATCAGGCAACTGCTACCACCAGCACCACCAACACCTTCCGGGCGATTTTAGCCGTGGGCGGACTGAGTTTTTTAAACCTTGTGTTCGTCTTGGGGCCGGCCATCGGCGTTTATGGCATGATTTTAGGATTATGGGGCACTGCCCTTGGCGGGATTGCCACACCATTTGCACTGCTTCTTTTTGCGGCGATGGGGCTGCAAACTTTCCTTTGGTTTGAATTTTTCTTAGCGTTGACCTTCTGCGGTATAGGCATCCTTATGGGGCTTGCCGCTTGGAAAATGACCATCCTTGCCAAAAAGTTAACCCTGCGTTACTTAAAATTCAACCTAAAAGTGATTAAAGGAGAGTAGAGCATATGAAGCGATTTAAAATAAGGGACCTCATCTTTTTAGCAGTCATCCTCATCGGTATCGGTTCGGTCGGCAGCTGGCTGACAAGGGATTTGCACAGTGAACAGGGTGCGCCCCTTGAAAAAACCATCAGTGACGGGGAATTTACATCGGTGGATATTACCGCTAATAACGGGCGCATTGAATTTTTCCCTTCCCAAGACGGCACGGCACGGATCATCATGAATGGGGGCACCGGGCGACGGGAACTGAGTGCCGATATTGTCGACGAGGTGTTGGTGGTCAATGCCCTTGAAGGCTTCCAATTTGTCAACGTGGATTTTCGCAGGCTGGACATGTCGTTGGCCGTCTATTTGCCCGTCAAGGAATACGATCTGTTGAAGGCGACCACCCAAAACGGGGCCATCGCCATCAATGGATTTGCAGCCGCCGACATGGAATTTCGCACCAGCAACGGGCGGATTGCGGCATCTGATTTGGCAGGGGATAGGCTGGCATTCCAATCCAGCAATGGCAGGCTGGACATCAGCGGGATAACCGGTTCTGTTTCCCTTCGCACCACCAATGGCAGGATTAACCTTGCCGATATTACCGGGGATATCGAAGCGGTCAGCAGCAATGGAAGGATTGAATGGTCAAACCCGACCATTGCCCAAAATGTGGATCTAAGGACCACCAACGGCAGGATTGATGTGCAGTTGTCCCAAGAACCGGAATCAGCGTCCATCAACGGCCGCACCAGCAATAGCAGCATCGAAATTTTCGGGCAAAGCACCGATTCCTGGAGCTCAGGCACGGACTACGATGTCACCCTGACTACCAGCAACAGCCCAATCCGCGTGAATTAAGCATAAATCCCACACCATTTTAAGATGGATGAATATATTATATTAGGTACCTGGCAACAGATGATCCTTTGTCCCCAACCTATTCCAACCTTTCAACTTTTTCCCGGACATTTATGGCATCACTGAAAAACGCCCATGCCGAAAGTTTGACATCAAAGGAGCCCTTCGGGGCTCTTTTCAATTTCTTTGGATAAATCCTTGAACATTACGAAAACTATCGTTATGAGGTGATTGCATGAGTAAAGAAAAATCAAGTGGCATGTCATCAGTTATTGCGGCGCTCATAGCCAACATGCTGGTAGCCATCAGTAAATTCGTCGGGTTTTTTATCAGCGGTTCCACGGCGATGCTCAACGAGTCCATCCACTCCGTCGTGGACTGCGCCAACCAGGTGTTGCTTTTGGTAGGAAACAAACAGGCAGGAAAAGGGCAAAGCGACCTCCATCAGTTCGGGGAAGCGCGGGCGAAGTATTTTTTTAGCACCATCGTCGCAACCATGCTATTTTTCGGGGGTGGGGTCCTTGGGGTCATGGAAGCCATCCGCAGTATCGGGCACCCTGAGCATGCCATTGGTTCCCCGTGGCTGATTATTGTTATTCTTATTATTGGCACGATTGTCGAAGCCTTTTCCTTTCGCGTCGCCCTTAAGGAAATCGCCGAGCTGAACACGGACAAGCTGCCTATCTATCAGTTTTTAAAGGAGAGCCGCCACAGCGAAATCCTTATTATTTTTATTGAGGACCTGTGCGCCGTCGTTGGGCTTGCCATCGCATTTATCGGAACCCTTTTAACGATTTGGACAGGCAACTATTTGTTTGATGCTATTACCGGCCTGTTGATTGGAATCCTCTTGATGGGCGCCGCCTGCTTCTTGGCAAAGGAATTTTACAGCCTGATGATTGGGGAAAGCGTCACCAAGGGGGATCTCGCGGCTATTAGGCAGGCTTTCGGGCTGGAAGAGATTTCACATGTGCTGGACATCCGCACGGTGCACCTGGGGCCGGACGAAATCCTGGTCGCAGCGAAAATCGACCTCGTCCACCAGTTTGAAGAGCAGGCACCTGTTATCATCAACCAAATTGAGGACCAAATCCGGACAGCGTTGCCGGATAAAAAGCTTTACATTTACATTGAAGTGGATGAGTTCGACCCAAATTACCAGCCACGGGACTAATCCTTCCTTATATATGGCAAATGTGTAGATGCCTATTTCTTTCGAAAAGTCTATACTTGGGTGCAAAAAAGTTCAACATTTTTTGATAAAACCCTTGCATTATCTATTGAATGCGTGTATAATTAGTTGTGCAAGAAAGTGAAAGAGTTTACACAAATAGGAGGATCCAATTATGAACATGGAAAAAATGACCGCTACCATGGAACGTGTGTTCTTGCCAATCGCACACAAAATTAGTAGCCAGCGCCACTTATCCGCCATCAAAGATGGTTTTATCGCAACAATGCCTTTAGCACTTGTGGGTGCTATCGCAACTTTGTTAAATAACGTATTCTTCGGATCGACGACTATCATCGGGGAATTATTGAACCGCATGTCTTGGTACGCCAATTCAGTTCAACCAATCATTGATTCGTCACTAAGCCCAGTCATGAGCCAGTTATGGTGGGGAACAATCGCCGTTGGGGTACTATTCTCAACATTCACGATTGCCTACAACCTTGCTAAAAACTTAGGTGAAGATGGAATGATCCCAGGTATCATCGCTGTTGCTTCTTACATGGTGTTGACGCCACAAAGCGCAGAATTCGATGGGACTAGCTTCTGGGGAGCCATCAGCTGGACATCTTTCAACTCTCAAGCCGTTTTCGCGGGCCTACTTACTGCATTATTAGCAACTGAGCTATACTGCTGGGTTAAACGCAAAGGCTGGGTTATTAAAATGCCAGACAGCGTACCGCCAAGTGTTTCCAAAGCATTCTCTGCGGTAATCCCAGCAGGAATCACATTGACTATCGTTGCTATCGTATCCGTAATCTTCCTAGAAGGTGTAGGTACGCCGCTACAATTATGGATCAACGAAGTGCTTCAAGCGCCACTTGTACGCTTAGGGCAATCTCCATTGACATTAATCCTTCTAACAATCTTGGCTCAATTATTATGGTTCTTCGGGCTTCACGGAATGAACATTACTGAGCCGGCACTGACGCTTATGTATGCACCAACCCTTAATGAAAACATGGAACTTGTAAACCAAGGCCTGGAGCCAATCCACGCCATCACACGTAACTTCGTAGATGTTTACGGAATGCACGGTGGTTCAGGGTCTACGTTAGCATTAATCATCGCCATCTTTATCTTCTCTAAAAAGCCAAGCTACCGTACACTTGCAAAAATGTCATTAGCTCCTGGTATCTTCCAAATCAACGAACCGATCATCTTCGGTTTGCCGATGGTAATGAACGTTATCTTAGTTATCCCATTCATCTTAGTACCGACCATCAACTTAACATTGGCTTGGTTCTTCACAGCAGTCGTGCCATTCGCAGGTAAAATCTACATCGCTGTCCCTTGGACAACGCCACCAGTAATCTCTGCATTCCTTGCAACAGGTGGGGACATCCCGGCAACAATCTTAGCAGCCATCACTTTCGTTATCGCCATCGTTATCTACGCACCATTCGTTATCATGGCTAACAAAGAAGCAGAATAATTTGGGGCAGGCAAGAAGGAAACCACTTCAAGCCTGATGCTAAAAACATAAATTTTTAGAAAACGTTAAGCAGAATGTCAAATACGGGGGAAAAACTCCCCTAGTGTTTGGCATTTTCTTATTAAAGCCAGTTCCATAAGCCGTTACAGACTTGTCCCACTTTTTATTAGAGGAGGAATCATATGAACGTCAATGTAAAACTACAGGCCACCCCAGACGAATTTTACAGCTTGTTGATGAACTCCATCAAGTACGAAATCGATCAGGCAACGGGCAAGGACACCAACAAATCCCAGATTAAAACCGGGTTCAACTACACGAAAATGCTAAAAAACAAGTTGGGAAGACCAGCTAAGGCAACTGCCACCCTCACTAAAATCGAAAAACCTTATATTTACGAGGCAGAATTTTTAACCGGCAGGGGTGTAAACCGTGTCCGCTACGCCATCAAAGAATTGGAAGAAGGCTTCATCAACGTGAATTATGTCGAGGAATACGACCCTATCAGCAAGCCCCACGAGTTGAACCACACAGTCATGAGCTGGATTTTCACCAAGCCATCCGAGCGAAAAGCCAAAGCCCTAATTGAAATGATGGGTGAGTATATTAAAGAGAACAAGACTGGAGAGAAATGAGCAGGTGAAGAATTGCTCATTTGTCAAAATTCATTCCCGCTCCGTAACGAGAAGGTCTGTAGTAAAATAAGGAAATAAAAAAACTGCTGATTTCTTTGCAACCAAAGACATACCGAAAACTCCATCATTTCTAGTTTGAAAACGATGGAGTTTTCATGTTTACAAAACCTTTAGTTAAACCTAAAAAATGCCGTCCAGGTGGTTTCCCTGGACGGCATTCATTTTACTATTTATTAGCAGCCATTGCTAACGCTTTGTCTAACACGTTTTTCCCGTTCATCATCCCGTAATCTTGCATTGGGATAACATCGACTGGAACATTTTTCGGTCCGCAAACGCCTTGTGCTTTGCTTAGCAAGAAACGGACTTGTGGGCCTAAAAGCGCTACGTCGCAGTCGTTTGTTTCTGCGTCGATGGTTGCTTCAGAGAACGCTGCTACCGTGCAATCCAATCCACGGGAAGTTGCTTCGTCTTGCATTTTTTTAGCTAACATTGAAGTTGACATACCTGCTGAACAGAATAATTTGATTTTCATAGGGAACACTCCTTTGGTTTTTTGAGATTATTTATTGCGGTATAACTCGATGATTTCCTGAGCCATGATTTTTGTTGTTTCGGCATTCATTAATTGATCCTCGGCATGCATCAATAAGAGGCTGAACGTGATTTGCTCACCGCTTGCTTCTTTTTGGATCAGGGATGAGTGGGCTTTATGTCCATCAAGGTAGACAGCTGCTCCCTCTTTCATTAAGTTTTCAGCCGCTTCGAAGTTGCCTTTTTTGGCCTCTTGGATGGCTTCGATATACATACTCTTGGCAGTCCCTACAGCCGAGATGATTTGAAAGCTGATCATTTCCATACCTTCCATGTCAATTCCTCCATTTGTCTATACTTTTCATCTTTTATGATAATCCTATTATATCAATCACCGAACCGAAATGCAAGGGCTTTACAAAACTTTCATAATATTTCATATGTAAATTTGCTAAACACTTACATTTCCAGGAATGTACCGTATCAGCATACATCCAAAGTCCTAGGCGGCTTCCATCCAAGGCACGTCGCCAAATGTCGGGGCAACACGTATAATAAGGGTATCAAACAAATCAAACCAATAGAGGTGGCAATTATGAAAAAAGTATTAAGCATGGTAGGAATCGCAATTTTAGTGTTATTGGCAATGACAGCCTTCGGTCCTTTAGCGGGGATTTTGGGCGGCATCTATTGCTACAAAAAATTCATGGGCTCCCCATCCCTGGGCGGAAAAATCGCCTGGGCAGTCGGTGGGCTCCTCCTCGTCAACACATTCCTTCAAGTAGGCACTTTCGTCAACGGGCTGCTGGCATTAGGCGCACTTTACCAAATTTACCGCACCCAATACGTTTCAAGGATTACGATGGATTAAGGCCGAGAGGCCTTTTTATATTTCCCCAAAAATGAAAAAATAAACAGAAAGGAATGGGGAGAAAAGGCCATTGATGCCAGCACTTCTAAAAAACTTGTTGTAGCCGAAGGGGTATCTGCTTTAATTGCCTCTAAGACTTTAGCCCTAGTCAACTTCCTCCCCTTGAAGGTTGGTAAATTGTCTGAAAAGGAATATAATAGTAGTATCAAGACTGGAATAGAGGGAGGTTTTTAAAATGAACCGTTTGCTTATCTTATTAGCTGTGATTGTTGCCAGTGTTTTATTAACGACGTTCGCCCCGTTTTTCTTGGGTGCGGCCCTTATATATTTGATTTTTCGAAAAAAACCGTCTTCGTCGTTGTATCAAACCACGGACATTCCGGAAACACCGAAACCTGCTTCAAGGGAAAATCGGGTGAAAAAAAAAGACATCATCGATGTGAGCTGGAAGGAAGTCCGACATGAAAATGCTTAAAAGGCGCCAGACGAAAACCGAAGCTTTTGGTCTGCTGGCCATTATTTTCGGCCTGGGGCTGCTCTATGATTTCCATCAGCGGGGCTTTACGGTCATCAATCTTTTGGTCCCGGCCTTTTTCATTGTTTTTGGTGCAGGGCTTAGGCAAAGAAGCAAGTTCGTCTTTGGGAACATCCTTTTTTTGATGGGGGCCCTTGGCCTGTCCTTTACCTTATTCAGCATGGTTGCCATCCAATGGGTGTTCATTGCCATCATCATTTACATCGGCTACCATTTGGTGATGGGGACGGCAGAAACATCCCTTAAAGTGGAGGCCAGGCATTTTCAAAACCAGCGGGAATTCGTCCGCACAGAGCCCATGTTCAAGAATTTCATTATCGGCCAGCTGAAAAGCCCCGATGCCATCTACGATTTGGACGACATGGATTTCCAGTTTGGCATGGGGGACGTGTCCATCGACCTATCAAGCACCCTGATTCCCGAAGGCGAAACGGTGATTATGATTCGGGGGATGGTAGGAAAAATCCAGTTGTCCATCCCTTATGACGTGGAGCTTTCCGTCCAGACATCCACTTTGATTGGGCGCCTTCACATCCTGGACCATGGCGACCGCTTTTTTAACTCTACCCAAAAATACCGTTCCAAGGATTACCAGGTTGCCAGCCGAAAAATCCGTATCATCGCCAGCACCCTCATCGGGGACATCGAGGTGAAGAACATATGAGGTACACGGTGTTTACGGCAATCGTATCGATTTTGGCGACCCTCATCCTACTCGGCTATTATACGTCGCTTTCTCTTGGCGACCTGTTTTTAGTCCCAGTGCTTGGTGGGATGCCCCTTGGTCCCATTGCTTTGGGCTTTGGGTTGATGCTAGGGGCTATCGTGGGCTTGATGCGGGACTATCAGGTTCGCAAGGTAACCCATTACATGACGGACGCCCTTGGGCAACTGAAGCGTTTGAACGTGGGCTATGGGCTCCATGCAAGCATCGCAGACTATAAAAAGTTCAAGGAAAATTATCAGGAAGTGGCCCGGTTGCTTGACGAGCAGACCCAGACCATCCAAAAGCACACCAATGAACGTGCCGGGCGGGAACAGGAATTGCTGGAAAAAGCCATCTTCCAGGAACGAAACCGGTTGGCAAGGGAGCTTCATGACTCCGTTAGCCAGCAACTTTTTGCTATTTCCATGATGTCTTCGGCCATCCATGAAAGCACGCCGGCTGAATTTCCCATGAAAAAACAGCTGGGCGCCGTCGAGGAGATGGCTGTCCAGGCCCAGGGCGAAATGCGTGCCCTCCTCCTGCATTTGCGGCCGGTCCAGCTAGAAGGCAAAAAATTGGTCAAGGGCATCGAAGAGCTGTTGACGGAGCTGTCTGCCAAGCAGTCCATGGAAATCAGTTGGCACCTCGACCCTTTAGGGCTGGAACATGGCGTCGAGGACCACTTATTCAGGATTTTACAAGAGGCCATTTCCAATACCCTTCGCCATTCGAAGGCGACCAAGCTGGAAGTCCGTTTCCGAAAAGTCGAGTCGTTAGCACTTCTGCGCATTATAGATAATGGGGTTGGATTTGACCCGGTGCAACGAAAAGCCGGCTCTTACGGCCTCGGTTCCATGCACGAGCGGACGACGGAAATCGGGGGCAGCCTCAAGATTATTTCAGCGCCTGGCAAAGGGACGCAGGTGGAAGTCAAAGTTCCCATAAAGGAGGTTAGCCATGATTAGGGTATTATTAGTTGACGATCACGAAATGGTGCGCATGGGGGTCAGCACCTATTTATCCACCCAACCGGACATCGATGTGGTGGGGGAAGCGGAAAATGGCAAAGTAGGGGTAGAGAAGGCCCTTAAACTGCGTCCGGACATCGTGCTCATGGATTTGGTCATGGACGTCATGGACGGCGTGGAAGCCACCAGGCAATTAATCAACCAGTGGCCCGAAGCGAAAATCATCATTGTCACCAGCTTTTTGGACGACGAAAAGCTTTACCCGGTCATTGAGGCGGGGGCGACCAGCTATTTGCTGAAAACTTCCCGTGCCAGCAACATCGCCGATGCCATCCGGGCCACCCATCATGGGGAATCTGTGCTAGAGCCCAAAGCGGCCGGCATGATGATGACGAAGATGCGAAGCAAGGACCGCCCCATGCTGCATGATGACTTGACGGAACGTGAATTTGAAATTTTGCTCCTGATTGCCCAGGGAAAATCCAACCAGGAAATTGCGGATGAGCTCTTCATCGCTTTAAAAACAGTCAAAACCCATGTCAGCAACATCTTAGCGAAGCTTGACGTCAGCGACCGGACCCAAGCGGTTATTTACGCCTTCAGGCACGACCTGACCAAATGAGATGACAAATGGAGCAAACCGGAGGAAACCACTCCGGTTTGCTCCATTTATTTGGGAAAAACAACCAAAAGCAAAGTTGGGGATTTTTACCTGCTCATACAGGAAGTGACAAAGTTTCCTGTCGAATAAATAGTGCCGGCCACCAAAATCAATGTCGAATGAAATTTCTCCAAAAAAACATAATTTTTTTCTTTTTCCACAATTGCGCAGTGCGTTGCCAAATTGCCCGGAATGCTGTGGATAATGAAAGGGGAGATACGTGGCTTTTTTGGAGTTATCCACAAGAAAGGGGGATAACTTCAGGTCTTTCATTAACAGTTTAGCCTTGCAAATAAAGGGGTTTCAGCAGATGCAAGCCGTTTGACGGATAACGGGTTTTTTGGTATGCTTAAGCTACATAATTTTTCAACGTTCGTCTTTTCATTAAAATACTTCCATGCTGCGACGGATTTTGATAGATGGTAAAAAGAGATAAAAGAAATGACGCTGGGTATTTGGGCAACTGCTTGGTTTTTGGGTCATCCGAAAACAGGCAGCAAAGGCTCTGGCGTTTTTGTTATGGTATTTGACTGTGGAGGGAAAGCATGCTGATCGTTTACGACACCTTAACCGGAAATGTGGGCCGATTTATCAATAAGTTGGATTACCCAAGCATCCGCATCCAAGATGGCCTAATGGTTGGTGAGCCTTATATTTTGGTCACCTATACGACCGGGCTCGGTCTTGTCCCAGATTCCACGAAGAAATTTTTAGAGAGCAATGGGTCAAACCTGCGGGGGGTCGCGACGAGCGGCAACCGTAATTTTGGCAAGTACTATGGGCTGGCAGCTGATGCCATTGCCGATGAGTACGGCGTCCCCATCATCCACAAGTTCGAATTTGCAGGCTTGCCCTCGGATAGGGAACGTTTCAAGAAAGGGGTTGAAGAGCGTGAAGCACATCGAATTAAATAATGAAATCATGAAGCAAAAAGATGGTTTCTTTCAATTAGAGAAGGACAGGGAAGCTTTGTCGGTTTTCTTGGGAGAGACGGCTGTTAAGACCAAGAAATTTGGTTCCTTAAAAGAACGGTTGGATTATATGGTCGACCAGGAGTTTTATTACGACGTTTTGAAGGATTACAAGGTTGAGGACATCCAACAGGTTTATGACCATGCCAAAAGCATTGGCTTCAAATTCCAGTCCTACATGGCTGGTTCCAAGTTTTATAAGGATTACGCCTTGAAATCCGATGATGGCAAGGAATACGTTGAAAGCTACGAGGACCGGGTTGTCATGACCGCCCTTTACCTGGCAAGCAAAAATGTCCAGGTAGCTATGGACATCACCGACCAGATGATGAAGCAAAACTATCAGCCGGCAACGCCGACCTTCCTTAATGCAGGGCGCGCCCGGCGCGGTGAGATGGTGTCCTGCTTCTTGCTTGAAATCGATGACAGCTTAAACTCCATCGGCTTCAACATCAACACGGCCCTTCAGCTATCAAAAATCGGTGGCGGCGTGGCCCTGAACCTTTCCAAGATCCGGGCAAGGGGGGAGGCCATCAAGAAAATCGAGAATGCCGCCAGTGGGGTCGTGCCCGTCATGAAGCTTCTTGAGGATTCCTTCTCCTATGCCAACCAATTAGGGCAGCGAAAAGGGGCCGGAGCCGCTTACCTGAACATTTTCCACTGGGACGTCATTGAGTTCCTGGACACGAAAAAAATCAACGTGGATGAAAAATCCCGGATCCAGTCCCTGTCCATCGGCTTGATTGTCCCGGATAAATTCTTTGAGCTTGCCAAAAATAATGAGGACTTCTACTTGTTCGCCCCCCATACGGTGTATCAAGCCTTTGGAAAGCACTTGGATGACATGGACATGGATGAGATGTACGACCAATTACTGAGTCATTCCGATGTGATAAAGAAAAAGCATTCCGCCAGGGAATTATTAGTAAAAATAGCAGCGACCCAATTAGAGTCGGGCTACCCATACATTATGTATAAAGACAATGCCAACGCCCAGCACGCTTTAAGCGGACAGGTGAAAATGTCCAACCTGTGTACGGAAATTTTCCAACAGCAGGAAACTTCGGTCATTACTGACTACGGGCAAGAGGACATCATCAAGCGGGACATCAGCTGCAACCTCGGTTCGCTGAACATTGTCAACGTCATGGAAACGAAGGAAATCCAAAAAGCAGTCCACACAGGGATGCGGGCGCTGACTGCGGTTTCTGATATGACGGAAATCCAAAATGCCCCGTCGGTGAAAAAAGCCAACGAGGAGCTTCATTCCGTCGGACTAGGTGCCATGAACCTTCACGGCTACCTAGCCAAGAACAAAATCCAATTTGAATCAGAGGAAGCCAAGGAATTTTCCAGAGCCTTTTTCATGATGATCAACTTCTACTCACTGGAAGCCAGTATGGAAATCGCCAAGGAAAAAGGCCGCTCCTTCGTCGGGTTCGAGGAATCAGATTACGCCAATGGCAGCTACTTTGACAAATACGAGCAGCGGGATTTTGCACCGGTGCTTGAAAAGGCAAAGGCGCTCTTCAAAGGCATTAAGATTCCAGGTCCAACGGAGTGGAAGGAATTGAAAGGGAAAGTAATGGAACATGGGCTTTGGCACGGATATAGGCTCGCCATCGCCCCGACTCAAAGTATCGGATATGTCCAAAATGCGACCCCATCCATTATGCCAGCAGTAGAAGCCATCGAATCACGCACCTATGCCAACTCGACGACTTATTACCCGATGCCATTCCTTTCAAGGGAAACATTCTGGTTCTACAAGTCGGCGTACCATATGGACCAATTCAAGATTTTAGACTTAGTAGCAGAAATCCAGCAGCATGTTGACCAAGGGATTTCTACGATCTTGTATGTGGATTCCCAAATTTCAACCCGCGATTTGGCACGTTATTACATTTATGCCCACAACAAAGGACTGAAGAGCCTTTACTATACAAGGACCCGTAACCTGACAGTCGACGACTGCATTGCGTGTACGGTGTAAGCTAAAAAGAAGGATTGGCTTTTTGATGCACTTTTATCAATGATTAAAGGTACCGCTAAAAGATAAGCCGTTAATGTCAAGGTTTAGAGAGAGTCACTAAGCGTAGCGTTTTCATGCCGGGTGTCGCCTCCGTTTTTACCGATGTGTCGCTGAATGCTGCCTTTCTGCACATTCAGCGACACATCGGCCAATTCCGTAGGTGCCTTGTACTTTTTCGTCAAAACCTTAGTAGGCTCATCATTTCTTATATCCTCGCTTCATTCTTTTGAAAGGGGAGTTATACAATCTTACCGAAGGGGTGACATCCCACTTCAAAAGGATGGCAACTAAGGCTTGCGGCGGAGATGGGTTTTATACTAAAATTTATACAAAGATTGGAAAAACTAGCATAAAACGACTTCTGAACGTCCATACTGGAAGAAGATTGAAAAAAGGGGCGCGGGCATATGGCATGGTTAATCCTCACATTGAAAATATTCGGGATTTTGCTCCTTATTATACTGGGCCTAATTATCTTGCTCTTGTTCGTTCCCGCCAAATTACAAGTGCGTTGGGAAAACGGGGAAAAATTCGCTGAAGGCAGGTTTTTATTCCTTAAATACCGCTATAGCCTTGATTTTTTTTCTAAAAATGCCACTGATGCTTCCTCGGGTGAAAATGCTAGCCCTGCCCAGTCCAAGGAAGCGCCCATTAAAAAGGAATCCGCCCAAAGTATGGAGCCCCCCCCTGGGATAGCAGGGACTCCTATTGAAAAATCCCCCGCCCAACCCCTGGTCGAAAATATCTTGTCATCTCAGGAACTCCCATCAAATGAAGAAGGCATAACCCTCAGGAGACAACTATTCAAAGCCTGGAAAGCCCCAAGGGCACCCCGTCCATTACGGATGTTAAAAACAGTCAAAGCGCCTAGGCTTAAGGCCTCGATGGCCTGTAAATTTCCTGCTCCAAAGGCATTCAATCCATTCAAGCCACTGGGGTCGCTGACGAAACTGCGGGAGCGCCTTTATGGTTACCTAGAAATTTATGCCGAGGGCAAGCCACTCCTGTACCGGGTCCTTAAAGTCATTAAAATAAAAAAGGCCCGTTTCAGGATGGATTATAGCATCGATTCCCCGGATTACAACGCGCAGCTAATGGGATTGCTTTGGGGAATTGAGTCCGGCATCCACGCCATTTTGCGACGCCGGTTTAAAAAAGTCAGGCATCATAGCTTCGATTTGAAAAGCGATTTTACAGGTAACCATGTTAAGGTGGGCCTAGACTGCGTCTTGACGGTACGTCCCGTCGACCTGATAGCTGTTGCCCTAAAGTCATTGAAAGAAATCAAGGCACTGAAAACGCTAATAGCCAGGCAGCCAAAAAGCGCTGCTGCCTGATGCATTAAGGAGGACATTATATGGCAGAGCAAAGCATCAACAACTTTATGAAAATTTCCATGGAAAACCTGAAACACATGGTAGATGTCGACACGGTTGTGGGTCAGCCCATCAAGGTTGACAATACTACCATCATCCCAGTTTCAAAAGTAAAGTTCGGATTTGCAGCAGGCGGCAGTGAATTTGAGGCGGTCAGCAAGAACACCAATGATTCCCCATTTGGCGGCGGGACCGGCGGGGGATTCACCGTCACCCCCATTGCTTTTTTAGTGGTAAGCGACAAGGGTGTTGAAATCAAGCACTTGGAAGAACGATCCCATCTATATGAAAAATTACTGGAACAAGCGCCTAAAACCATCCACCAAATATTGGGCGAGTTCGATAAAGACCGTAAAAACGACGTGGAAATTTAAAAATAAGCCAAGGAGCTGTGACCGGTTTTCATGGTTAAGCTGCCCTTCCAAGCCTAATTAAAATACACCCAAAAATGATGGAGCGACTTTTCTTCATCATTTTTGGGTGTAAGGACGGTTTTTTTAATGACAATCCACGGCACTTAGTGTAAAATATTGTTGTGCATGGTTTTTACATCATAATCTTTTAACTTATAAATTGTACCACGAGGTGATTGATTTGCTTAGGCCAGACGTCATTGAGCAATTGTTCGACATTGTAGACGAAACATCAATGGCCTTATCGGCCGAATTGCAGACGGGATACTTGCATGCCATGGTAGAGTCTTGCCAAAACATCATCTTCCAAGAAATCCGCCAAAATGTGGATGCTACCACCAAGGAAGTCCTAGGCAAGCATTACGATGCACTGGAAGAATTGGAATTTGCCCAAGAAGAAGTCCGCAAGGCCCTTCAGTTGGCCATCCTTAAAGGTTTCAAGTCAGACCGGGTCGCAAACGCAGCCATGACGCCTGATTCTATTGCGATGATGGTAGGCTATCTCTTAGCTAAATTCATGCCTGACCTAAATAATAGCCGGTTAGCAGACCTGACTGTCGGGACGGGGAACTTCCTGACCGCCGTCCTCAACCAGGTTGGGCAGCAGCCCGTTGCCATTTATGGGGTTGAACCAGACCAGGACCTGCTTCAGATAGCTTACATCCTTTCTGATATGCAAGAGCACGGGGTGAAATTTTACCAACAAAGCTCCCTAAAATCCCTATTCATCGATCCCCTCGACGCCATCCTCTGCGACTTGCCTGTGGGACAGGTTGAAGAAGAGGATTTGATTGGGACAGAACTTGAGCTATCAGGAAAAGGCGTCCGCTATTTGCCATACCTTCTCCTTGAAAACCACCTTAAATACCTAAAATCCGGCGGGTATGGGTTTTACATTATCCCTAATGACCTGTTCAACCAGGACTTTAGCAAGGAGTTCCATCAATTGCTGACCCAAGGGGCCCATGTCCAGGCACTCCTTCAGCTTCCCGAAAACCTTTTCCAAACAAAGGAAGAAGGAAAAAGCATATTCATCATCCAAAAAAAGGGTCCAGATGCCTTGCCTGTGCCTGAAATCCTAATTGCCCAGTTGCCTAATTTCAGCGACCAGCAAAAGTTTCCGCAAATGCTCAGTCGTATTGAGAGCTGGATCCAGGCTTATAAAAACTAACGAATCATAAATGGAGGAATTAAATCATGACTAAAATCTTAGCGGTAAATGCCGGGAGTTCTTCACTGAAATACCAACTTTTAGAAATGCCTAGCCAAGAAGTAATTACCATCGGGCTTGTTGAGCGCATTGGTTTCGAGGACGCGATTTTCAATATTTCATTCAATGGCAAAAAAACGGAGACAATCCAACCAATTCTAAACCATTCCGTTGCCGTCCAGTTGCTATTGGAAGCCTTATTGGACCTTAAGATTGTTGCCAGCTACGAAGAAATCGCCGGGGTTGGGCACCGCGTGGTTCATGGTGGGGAAAAATTCTCTAAATCCGTCGTCGTAACCGATGAAGTCCTTAAAGAACTTGAAGTATTATCCGAACTTGCGCCACTTCACAACCCGGCAAACATTACGGGGATCAAAGCATTCCAGGAAAAACTTCCTAACGCGGTAGCCGTTGCTGTCTTCGATACGGCATTCCACCAAACGATGGAAAAAGACGCTTACCTTTACCCGCTTCGTTATGACCTCTATGAAAAATTCGGTGTCCGTAAATATGGCTTCCACGGGACTTCCCATCAATACGTGGCAGAACGTGCCATTGATATGCTTGGCAAACCGGCGGAAGATACTAAAATCATCACCGTCCATATCGGAAATGGTGGCTCATTGGCTGCGGTTAAAGGCGGGCGTTCGATTGACACGACCATGGGCTTCACACCGCTTGCAGGTATCATGATGGGAACCCGTTCAGGGGATGTTGACCCGGCTGTTATCCCATTCATCATGGAAAAAGAAGGGATTGATGTCGCTGCGGCAGTCAATATCTTTAACAAAGAATCTGGCTTAACAGGCGTATCCGGTTTGTCTTCCGATATGCGTGACATCATCAATGCAAAAGATTCCGGGAACGAGCAAGCAAAAACGGCATTCAATTTATTCACAAAACGCATTGCGGACTACATCGGTTCTTACTACATCTCCCTTGAGGGGGCTGATGCCATCGTCTTTACTGCTGGTATCGGGGAGAACTCCGCACCGGTCCGTGAAGCTGTTATGGGCCGCCTAAAAATATTAGGGATTGACATTAACCAAGAAGCGAACCAAAAACGCGGGGAAGAGCTATTGATCTCAACACCGGAATCAAAAGTTAAGGTATTCGTTATCCCGACCAACGAAGAATTAATGATTGCAAAAGATACATACGCTTTCGTAAAATAAAAATTGGTAAAAAGTGACATAATAAAGGCAGGGCGCAAGTCCTGCTTTTTAACATGAGGTGGAAAAATGTACGATAGAATATGGGAAACCATCAAGCAGTTTGACAAAATTATCATCCACAGGCATATCAGCCCGGATCCAGATGCCATGGGTTCCCAACTTGGGCTTGCTAGGATCATTAAAGAAAACTACCCTGAAAAATGGGTGAAATGCGTTGGATATTCCGAGCCTTCCCTAAGCTGGATTGGAACCATGGATGAAGTTTACAACGATGAATATGAAGGGGCTTTGGTTATCGTAACCGATACTGCCAATAGTCAGCGCATTGATGATTCCAGGTGGAAAAATGGCCATACCCTCATTAAAATCGACCACCATCCTGATGTGGATGCTTACGCAGATATAAATCATGTGGACACATCTAGTGCGGCAGCCAGCGAAATTATCATGCATATGTTCAGGCACCTGAAGGAAAAACACCAGCTAATGCTCCCAAAAGAGGCAGCCCTTTCCCTTTATGCTGGGATCATTGCAGATTCTGGCAGGTTCTTATACGACAGCACCACGGTCAATACCTTAAAGGTTGTCCAAGACCTTTACGAGATGGATATCGACAGGGATTTTGTGCACGCCAACCTATACAAGCGCCGTATGAATGTCGTCCAGGCCGAGGGGTATGTTTTATCGAACTTCCAGTCTTCTGGCAGCATCATTTACGTTAAAATGGACCAAGCCATCCAAAAAAGTTTTAAATTGACCACGGGTACCCGTGCAGCCCTCGTCGGCTCCCTTGCCAATATTGAAGGTTATGACATCTGGGTCTTTTTCTTTGAAAACGAAGACGGGCAAATCCGTGCCAACATCCGCTCCCGTGGGCCGAAAATCAATCACATTGCGGCCCAGTTTGACGGTGGGGGGCATCCTAAGGCAAGCGGTGCCATGTTAGCCGCCTGGGAAGACTGTGACCGGGTCATAGCTGCCCTGGCCGAGGCTTAAGGAGAACTTTCCAATGCTGCACCTAAGAGTCCGCTCTGTCTATTCCATCCTTTCTTCTACCATTACGATTAAAGACTATATCCAATATGCATTGGACCGAAACCTAGATACCCTTTCCCTTATTGAGGAAGGCGGGATGCATAGTGCCATCAAGTTTTATAAAGCTTGCAAAAAAGCGGGAATCAAACCCATCATCGGTTATAGCACGGGGGACCTGACCCTTATCGCTAAAAATCTGGCAGGCTACCGCGGGCTCCTTAAAATAGCTTCCCAGGAGGCAACCATTGAATCAATCCAACACTATCAGGCGGACTTGGTCGTCATTGCCCCCACCCCGCATCCCTTTGATCATTTTTATTTGGGCATCTGCTTAGATGGGCCGGGTACTTTGGAAAAAGCCAGACAGGTGGCGGTTCTTTCCCAAAAAGAAAATATCCCCCTGGTTGCCCTTCACGACGTCCGTACTTTATATAAAGAAGATGCCGAAACACTCCGGATCCTGACGGCTATCAAAAACAATGAATTGCTGGGCAACACAGAAACATCGGCAAGCGGCTACTCTTATTTGAGCCCAAGGGAGATGGCTTCACTTTATAAAGAATTTCCTGAAGCTCTGGATAATATTAGCCGTCTTGTGGAAGAGTGCCATCTGGATATCCCATTAGGTGAGCTCCTCTTGCCAAAATTCCCCGTTCCAGGCGGCGATGATTCTGAAACTTATTTGAAGGCACTTTGTTACCGTGGATTAAAGAAGCGGTTCGGCTCCCAAATGGGGGATACCCATATTTCCCGCCTTGAATATGAGCTTGGGCTCTTAAGCCAGATGGGCTTCTCCGATTATTTTCTCATCTGTTGGGACTTCATCAAATTTGCCCGCCAAAACCAGATTGCCGTCGGGCCGGGAAGGGGCTCAGCTGCGGGTTCACTAGTCGCCTTTGTCCTCGGCATCACCAATGTCGACCCGATAAAATACGGGCTGTTTTTTGAACGGTTCTTAAATCCTGAACGGGTCAGCATGCCCGACATCGACATCGACTTCCAAGACAATCGCCGGGATGAGGTCATCCAATACGTGTCTGAAAAATATGGTGCCCGCTGCGTCGTCCAGATCTTGACATTCGGGACCTTTGGTTCCCGTTCGGCTTGGCGCGACCTTGCCCGCATCCATGACATCGAATTAAAGCTCATCAATGAAGTCGCTGCCTTTATTTATTCAGGCAGCACCTTAAAAAGCATCTATGAGCAAAATGCGGCGCTGCGGGAATTTTTCCAAGGTTACCCTAAGCTTGAGGCCATCTACAAAGAAGCTATTAAAATTGAAGGGTTTCCGAGGCATACATCCATCCATGCGGCGGGGGTCATCATCAGCGACCGCGACTTGACGGATTATACAGCAATAATGGAAGGCCCCAATGGCATCAGCCTTTCCCAATACGAGGCGGAGGATTTGGAGGGCATCGGGCTGCTTAAAATGGACTTTTTAGGGCTTAAGAACCTTACCATGCTGGAGCAAATTGTGGCAATGATCAGGCAAAACGATGATCCGGATTTTATGCTGACCCACATTCCCTTTGATGACAACGCCACTTATGAGATGATCTCACAGGGCCTCACTACAGGGATTTTCCAGTTGGAATCAGAGGGGATGCGCCAGGTTTTAAAAGCGGTCCGCCCTACGGAGTTTGAGCACATCGTGGCTTGCAACGCCCTGTTTCGGCCGGGGCCCATGGAAAACATCCCCTTATTTGCCGCGCGGAAAAATGGGCAAAAACCGGTCGCCAGCTATCATCCAAGCCTTGAAGCCGTCTTAAGCAAGACGTATGGCATCCTCGTCTATCAGGAACAGATCATGCAGTTGGCAGCCATTGTTGCCGGGTACTCCCTTGGGGAAGCCGATGTGCTGAGGCGCGCCGTTTCCAAGAAGGACGAGTCCATCTTGAAGCTCGAAGAGGAACGGTTTGTTGCAGGAGCCCTAAGACGGGGTTACGACAGGCAAAAAGCCCAAGAACTTTATGGCCTGATCTTAAAGTTTGCCAACTACGGGTTCAACCGAAGCCACGCCGTCGCCTACAGTGTCATCGCTTACCAGATGGCGTACTTAAAGCAAAAATATCCCGCCTACTTTATGGCAGTCTCCCTTACGAACGCCACTGGCAGCGAGCGGGCAACGGCTTCCTACGTTAAAGAAGCCCGCCAGCTAGGGCTTGAGGTCTTGCCGCCATCCATCAACTTTAGCGGGGTGGATTATAGGGTCGAGCAGGGGGGCATCCGTTTTTCGCTGCTTCCTATCAAGCACATCGGCCTTAACCTGGTCAACCAACTGATTGAAGCCCGAAAAGCAGGACTTTTTGAAAATTTTTACGATTTTGTTTCCAGGACGCGCAAGTTTATGAACCAACGTGCTTATGAAAACCTAATCGATGCCGGGGCACTCTCCGATTTTGGACACCATCAGCAGACCCTCCATGACAATTTGCTCCCTATCCTTGACTTTTCCAAGTTTGATGGGGGATTATTTGCAATGGAGTTTCAAATCAAGACATCGCCACAGGATATGCCTGCCCAAGAAAAAATGCAGCGGGAAAAGGAACTTTTGGGATTTTACCTGAGCACCCATCCCGTAGCTGTTTTGCAAAGCCAGATCCATGAAAAAGGGTGGCATACTCCGGGAAGCGTCCAGTCACTAAGGGACCAACGGGTTATTTGCGTAGGCTTTGTTGAAAAAATCAGGCAAATCCGGGACAAAAAAGGAAATCTCATGGCGTTTATGGACATCAGCGACGAGCAGGCAGTTTTATCGGTGACCCTTTTTTCAAGCGTATACCAGCCCCAGTTCTGTTCTTATGTGGGGCGCGTGCTCACCATCGAAGGGATGCTTTCTACCCGGAAAAATGAAAAAAATCTGGCCCTGCAAAAAATAATAGCGATTTCATAAAAGAAAGGGACCAGAAAATATTTATAAATGTCTAATTTACTGTTATAATGTTAGAGGTATGAATTTAAACAAATGAGAATTTAAAACAAGTAAGAGGTGAAACACGATGGTTAAAAGAATTGGTGTTTTAACGAGCGGAGGGGATGCACCGGGAATGAATGCGGCTATCCGTGCCGTCGTTCGTGCTGGTATCGCCAATGACCTGGAAGTTTTCGGTATTTATAATGGTTATGCGGGCCTTGTAAAAGGCGACATCCGTCCGTTGTCAAACAGCGATGTAGGTGGGATCTTAAATCGCGGAGGCACTTTTTTGGGATCGGCAAGGTTGCCGGAATTCAAGAACATTGAAGTCCGGCAGCTAGGCGTGGAGCAACTAAAAAGAAATGGTATCGAAGCAGTTGTTGTCATTGGCGGGGACGGTTCCTATATGGGCGCGAAAAAACTTACTGAAATGGGGATCAACTGCATCGCCCTTCCAGGTACGATTGACAACGATATCGTCAGCACTGATTTTACCATCGGATTCGATACAGCCTTAAATACTGTCATTGATTCCATCGACCGCCTGCGCGATACTTCTGCATCCCATGCCCGTTGCTCCGTTGTGGAAATCATGGGCCGCCATTGTGGCGATTTAACGATGTGGAGCGCTATTGCCAGCGGCTCAGAGGAATTGATTATCCCTGAAAAGGGGATCGACATGGATGAAATCGTCAACCAAATCGAGGACGGTAAAAAACGGCATAAGAAACACTTCATCGTCACCCTTGCGGAATTGATGACCGACGCCAATGATTTGGCCAAAGAAATTGAAAAGCGCACCGGTGTCGAAACCAGGGCTACGGTCCTCGGGCATACACAGCGAGGGGGAACGCCAACAGCGGCTGATCGTGTCCTTGCTGGACGCATGGGCGCATACGCTGTTGAACTGCTTTTAGCAGGCAAAGGAGGCCGCTGCGTCGGGATAGTCGGTAATAATTTACAGCATTTTGATATTTTAGAGGCATTGGATTTTCCGCGTAAATTCGATGAGGATATGTACGACTTAGCTAGAAAGCTATCTTAACACTTATTTTTTCGTGAAATAAGGATTGAAATAGAGATAAATTCCAAAGGAGTGTCAGTTAAATGAAAAACACATTCAAGAACACAAAAATGATCTGTACCATCGGGCCCAAATCTGAGTCCAAAGGAGTGTTGTCCAAATTGGTAGATGCGGGGATGAACTGTATCCGTTGTAACTTCTCACACGGTGACCATGCAGAGCAGCAAGCGCGTATGGATACAATCCGTGAAATCAACAAAGAGAAAGGGACGCATGTAGCTATTCTTTTAGATACAAAAGGACCTGAAATCCGTACACACTTATTTGAAAATGGCGGTGTAGATCTTGTTTCTGGACAAACAGTTGTCGTTTCAATGACTGAAGTGATAGGTACGACTGAGAAGTTCTCCATCAACTTCCCAGGATTAATCAATGACGTTCAAGTTGGGGGAACGATTTTAGTTGATGACGGAAATGTTGAATTGTTGATCACAGCTATCGACAAAACAGCTGGGGAAATCACTTGTACGGTTAAAAACGATGCTTACGTTAAAGACCGCCGTGGGGTAAACGTTCCAAACGCAAACCTTTCCATGGACTTTATCTCTGAAAAAGACCGCGCAGACATCATCTTCGGATGTGAAATGAAAGTTGACTTTGTTGCAGCATCGTTCGTTCGCCGTGCTGACGATGTTCAGGCAATCCGTGAAATTTTTGCTGCACAGGGGAACACACATACTCAAATCATCTCTAAAATTGAAAACCAAGAAGGCGTTGACAACTTAGATGAAATCATCGAAGCTTCTGATGGTATCATGGTTGCACGTGGGGATTTAGGGGTAGAAGTACCTGCTGAGGACGTTCCATTGATCCAAAAAGAAATCATCGCTAAATGTAACGCTGCTGGTAAAATCGTTGTTACTGCAACTCAAATGCTTGAGTCAATGCAAGTCAACCCTCGCCCAACGCGCGCGGAAGTTTCTGACGTTGCCAACGCTGTACTTGACGGAACAGATGCAATCATGCTTTCTGGAGAGTCTGCTGCCGGGAAATACCCAGTTGAAGCTGTTACAACGATGGCACGCATCGCTAAGCGCGTCGAGTCTGCTTTAGACCATGAAGAAATCATTGCCCGTGCAATGGCATCATCTACACGCAACGTATCTTCTGCTGTGGCACTTTCTGTTGCTGATTCAGTTGAAGATCTTGGTGCCCAAGCAGTGATCGCTTACACTGAGTCTGGTGCAACTGCCCGCTCAATCTCTAAATACCGTCCATCTGCTCCAGTTATCGCTGCGACACCTAACCCACAAACTGCAACTTCTTTAGCGCTTTACTGGGGAGTTCAGCCAGTAGTTGTTGAGTCAAGCGATGCAAACTTGGACAAAGCTGTTGAAGTTGCTGAGAAATTTGCTGGGCTTCAATCTGGTGAAATCGCATTAGTTACAGCTGGGCTTCCAGCTGGTGAAGGCAACACAAACTTAATGAAAATCCACGAAATCAAGTAATTCTGGGTTTTCACAAAAAAAAGGCCGGGTCACACATCCCGGTCTTTTTTTAATTTCCAATTATCTACATCCGCATTGGGCGATTAGATCGCAAACATCTTTTTCACACTCAAGACCATATTCGTAGCAAAGTGTTTCATCGGAAACACCAGCTTGTTGAATAACATAGTCGTGTTGAGTATGTTGGTGATGAATGTTTTTAACGTAAACTGGAATTACGTGTTCTACTTTTGCGTAGTGGTGGTATTCTTGCACACATTCTACAGCTTGTTCTTGTACTTTAGCAACACTGTCCCATTGAGAAGGCACAGCTTGATGGCCGGTTACAGTGTGTCCTCCACTTTTGAAAGCAGGCTTTACAAGGGGTCTAACTGGAACAGGTTGGAAACCATTTCCTGTGCACTCTGGAGCTGGAGCTGGTGCAGGCGTAAATCCTTTATTTCCACCACAACCACATCGATTAAATCCGTTCATAAATCACAACATCCTTTCCTCGTAACAATTAAGATTACAATATAAGATATTCACAATTTTCAATTATGACATGGTAAGCGCCCATTTTTTTCAATAAACTTCAAATAAAAAAAAGGCACGTAAGGTGCCTCCTTTAAACAGGGTTATTGCTGCTCTAAAATTGGGCCAGCAGCCAAAGCGCTGACTGCCAGCTCCACAAAAGATTGGACAGGAATGTGGATGCCAAATAGTTCCTGGGACATCTGGTCCTCGTCAAAGGTCATGAGCATCGGGTCTTGGGTTGCGATTAGGTGCGTCTCCAACAGATCTGCCTGGGCCCGCCAAAGGAGGGCTTCGCCTTCAGAATCCAATAGCGACCCTGGAAGGATGGGCTCGTATTTTCTCAGGCCTTCCCCATTGATAGCATTCCAGTGCACGGCAATGATATAACCGTGACGCACAATCATGTTGAGGAAATAGCGATATGGGGTTTCACTAAGGTATTCGCCATTTACGTCCTGCGCCATAAAATACTGGCCATCAAGATATGGTCCAGCTTCCCGTGGGCCTTCATTGGCAGCCCGTTTAAACAAGTTAATGAGAAAGGCTACATCAATGTCAAAGGCTGGCTTCTCATCTTCTGGGGCAGTTTCCAAAATATCTGCTGGCAAATAAGACTGAAATTTTAGGAAGGAATCTTCTAGGAGGGAAATTTGTTCATCCCATCGAAGGCCCTCTCCTTCATCTTCTGGGCTTAACCCATTAACGGCAGCTGCTGATTTAAAGGTTGCTGCAAAGATATTTACGCCATCAAAGCTGACATGGGTGAGCAGCCCATCTGCGATGGTAAACTCAACGAAGTACTTCCAACCGTCCTCATTGAACTCATCTTCTATGGCAAAGAAGGTACCGTCATCCAATGAAATCTTGTCTATTTCAGAGTCGGGTACATCGGGCCAAGCCACCTCGTTGCCACTGCAAGCAGCAAGAGCGAATACGGCCCCCAAGCATAATATTATTTTTCGGAACATTTAAATTCCCCCTTGTATCTTCATCTGGTGGACTATAAAATCCATACGGTTATTTTAACACATCCTGGGCCGTTTGTTGATGAATTTTTTTCAATTTTATTGTCGAAATGATTTTAGGCTATTTTTTTTAGGGTAAATGGGTTAAAATAAAAGGAGTGAAATTAGGCTACCTCTCTTAACACGCTCATGCTAGTGAGTTGGAGTTATCAGAGGTGCCCATTAGGTAAAGGAGCGGGTACAATGAACAAAGGATTGGTTTTGATGCTTTTGGCCGTCGTCATGGCAGTGGCAGGTTACTTTACTAACCAAATCGTGATGTACACAGGCATCGGTGTATTTGCATTGCTATTGCTTGTTTTCCTCTCAACCAGGAAAAAAAAGGTAAAAAATATTCCGAAAGAAGAAGCCAACCAAGCAAAGCTTGAACAATTCAGGGAAAAAGCCTTGGACCTCATCGGTATTTTGGGTGGGAAGGAAAATATTCAGGGGATGAGTTCCTGTCTCTCACGGATCCGCATTACGGTACAAGACATCGATGAAGTGGACCCAGGGGCAATCAAGGGGCTTGGTGCGACGGGGATGGTCATGTCTGGCAACCAGCTCCAAGCCATCTTTGGCGGCGACTCAGAGCCATTAAGGCAGGCCGTCGAGGATATCTTACGGGGGATGGATTTTTAGCATTTGCCAAAAAAGAGCCTATTTCGGGAATATTTGGAGAAAAAAGCAGGCCTGTCGAAGGAAAAGCACCTTTAATTAAAAAAAGATTTGGTTTTTACTTGATTTTTTAGGGTGAAATCGGCTAAAATTAATACAGGAATTATAAAAAGAAAAGAGGTTTTCCCCATGGAAAAATTATTTACGATCACAGACGAAACAGGATTACACGCACGCCCGGCCACAGTATTGGTAAATACTGCAAGCAAGTTCACTTCTGAAATCTTATTGACTTACCGCGACAAAAAAGTCAACCTTAAATCCATCATGGGCGTTATGTCCCTAGGGATTCAACAAGGGGCAGAAGTAACAATCTCTGCTGAAGGCGAAGATGCTGAATCTGCAATGGTTGCTTTGACTGATACAATCACAACAACAGGTTTAGGTAAATAATCTGTTATTAAGAAGGCCGGGGATTTCCGATAGGGAACTCCGGTTTTTTTATATGCCTACCTTGCCTGATTAAAAAGGAAATTTGCATACTAACTGTGATTGGCCTATTTTACCTCTAGTGCTAGAACAGGCACCCTAAAAGGCTTGTGAAATTATGGATTTCTGATATAATTGTAAGTATAGACTTTTTTAAACGAAGGGAGAAACTTTTAATGAACATTAAAGGTATTGCAGCATCCAATGGTATCGCCATCGCTAAAGCATTCAGATTGATCGACCCGGACTTGACCGTTTCCAAGCAGTCCGTTTCAGATACCCAAGCAGAAATCGAAAAATACCAGGCAGCAGTAGCAACGACTATCAAAGAACTTGAAATTATCAAGGAACGTGCCCTGACAACTTTAGGCGAGCATGAAGCGCAAGTATTTGACGCCCACATCAACATGGTCAACGACCCGGAACTGACTTCACAGACCCTAGACAAAGTTAAAGGGGAAAGCGTTAACGCAGCCCATGCCTTCGACGAAGTTTCCAACACTTTTGTCATGATGTTTGAATCTATGGACAACGAATACTTCCGCGAGCGCGCAGCGGATATCAAAGACATCAAAAAACGCGTATTGGCCCATTTGCTAGGGGTAAAGATCAATGATCCTTCTAAAATCAACGAGCAGGTTGTGGTAATTGCTGAAGATTTGACGCCATCAGATACGGCACAGTTGGACCGCAACTTCGTTAAAGGTTTCGCCACCAACATCGGAGGGCGTACCTCCCACTCGGCGATTATGGCGCGTTCACTGGAAATCCCAGCTGTCGTCGGGACCAAAACAATCCTTGAAGACGTTAAAGACGGCGACGTGCTGATCCTTGACGGCCTTGAAGGAAATGTCATCGTCAACCCAAGCCCTGAGCAGATTTCCCATTATGAAGGGATCGCCCAAAAATATGCTGACCAAAAAGCAGAGTGGGCCAAACTTAAAAATGAGCCGACTGTTACCAAAGACGGAAAACATGTTGAGCTGGCAGCAAACATCGGGACGCCAGGGGATGTTGAAGGTGTCCTTAATAATGGCGGGGAAGGTGTCGGCCTTTACCGTACGGAATTCCTATACATGGGACGTTCCAACTTCCCAACAGAGGACGAGCAGTTTGAAGCATATAAAACCGTCCTTGAATCCATGGGAGACAAACCGGTTGTCGTCCGTACCCTTGATATCGGTGGGGATAAAGAACTTGATTACCTAAAACTCCCACACGAGATGAACCCATTCCTAGGATACCGTGCCATCCGTCTTTGCTTAGATGACAAGGACTTGTTCCGTACACAGCTTCGTGCCCTTTTGCGCGCTTCTGTTTACGGTAAGCTTCGCATCATGTTCCCTATGATTGCAACCCTTAACGAATTCCGCGACGCAAAAGCCCTGCTTCTTGAAGAACAAGCAAAACTTGAAGCGCAAGGGATTAAGATTTCCGATGACATCCAAGTGGGGATGATGGTGGAAATCCCAGCAGCAGCTATCCTTGCCGACCAGTTCGCCAAAGAAGTCGACTTCTTCTCCATCGGGACCAACGACCTGATCCAATACTCCATGGCCGCTGACCGCATGAATGAAAAAGTTTCTTACTTGTATCAACCATATAATCCGTCCATCCTTCGCTTAGTCAAAATGACCATCGACGCTGCCCATAAAGAGGGCAAATGGGCTGGAATGTGCGGGGAAATGGCTGGGGACCAAACTGCGATCCCATTGCTTTTAGGATTGGGACTTGACGAGTTCTCCATGTCTGCCACTTCCATCCTGCCGGCACGCTCGCTCCTTGCGAAACTTTCCCAAGAAGAGATGTCCAAACTGGCAGCAGAAGCACTTAATAAGTCCACGGTGGAAGAAGTTATCGAACTAGTGGAAGCTATCCAAAAATAATCAACCAAAGCCTGGCACGCCCTAAATTTCAGCAGTGAAGTTTAGGGCGTGCCTTTTTGTATAGAAAATCTTTACCCACGCATACTAATAACACACCCACCCGTTTTGGCAATCCTTTGAGTGGCCAGGCGCTGGATAACCCAATTCTTTCGAATAGGAGTGGACCCTATGGGAAAAATTTCAAAAATAGTAGGTGGCATTTTAGCATTCTTTTTCACAGGGATGATTGTTAGTGCCCAGCAAGTCGATAAACAAGTGGAAGAATTCATCAAATATGACCAACGGCCTACGAAAATTGCTTATCTGACCTTCGATGACGGCCCATCCATTTATACGGAAAAGCTTTTAAAGGTCTTAAAGGAAAAAGAGGTGCCTGCCATTTTTTTTGTCATGGGTGATAGCATTGATATTATGAATCACGGACGAGGGGAGATGCTTTTAAATAAAATGCTTGAGGATGGGCACCACATCGGTTACCATACCATGACCCATAACCGGGACAAACTTTACTTTATGGGCGACTCGCCCGAGTTTTTTCTTCGTGAAATGATAGCGGTCCGTGAAAAAGTGGCAGCCCTTACCGATGGCTACTGGAGCACCCTTTGCCGGGCACCCTATGGCAAGCGCACCCACTTTAAAACAGGGCATTATAACACCATGGCCCGTTCGGATTTTTACTGCATTGACTGGAACATCGATAGCATGGACTGGGCCCAAAGCAGCACGGGGGCAATCTACTCAAGGGTGCTGTCAGAGCTCGCCAACGAAAAATACCCCGATCAGATTGTCATGTTGTTCCACGAAAAAGACATTACCGCCGATGCCCTCCCTTCCATCATTGATTTCGTCCGCTCCAAGGGCTACACCTTCGTCCCTTATGTGGAAGGGGAAATCATCGAAGTTTTAGAAAAAAAGTGAATGGGCTTGAAACGGGGGAGGGTTTATAGGATAATAAAGGTACCAACCCAGCAGGCGTTTTTGGGAGACCAGGAGGAGAAAGTTATGAAAATCGGATTTATTGGCATCGGGGTCATGGGAGAATCCATGGCTGGGCACTTTAAAAAAGCAGGGCATGACATCTACATTTATAACCGCACCAAAAGCAAGGCGGAAGCTTTGATTGAAGCAGGGGCCCACTGGTGCGAAAACGTTTCTTTGGTGGCAAAGAATGCTGAACTGATTTTTACGATTATCGGAATGCCGGCGGATGTGGAAGCCGTGTACCTCGGGGATGGCGGCTTGGTCGAGTCAGCTGATTCGGGTACGGTTTTGGTTGACATGACCACATCAAGCCCGGACCTAGCCAAGAAAATCCATGAAGCAGGGAAGTCAAAAGGTATCCAAGTGATGGACGCACCGGTTACAGGCGGTGACGTCGGTGCAAAAAACGCCACATTGACCATCTTCGTTGGCGGGGACAAAACGGTCTACCAAGAAATCCTCCCAATCCTTGAGCTGATGGGCAAAACCATCGTCCATACAGGAGGCCCGGGGACAGGGCAGCATGCCAAGATGGCCAACCAGATTTCCATCGCCGGTGCCATCATGGGGATGAGCGAATCCTTGGCATATGCCAAAAGCGCAGGGCTAGACCTAGAAGTGATGCTTAAAGCCATCGGTTCAGGTTCCGGGAACTCCTGGCAGTTTAGCAACATGGGCCCACGCATCGTCAAGGGGGATTACGAGCCAGGCTTTTATATCAAGCATTTCATGAAAGACATGCGAATCGCCTTATCAGAAGCCAAAGACATGGGTATCGAGCTTCCCGGCCTAGACCTAGTCTTAAACTTATACCAAGAAGCAAATATTCCCAACCTAGAGGAAATGGGAACCCAAGCCCTTTACAAAGTATACGAGGCAAAATAAACCCCACAGAAAAAACGAGCACAAAACGCTCGTTTTTTCTGTGGGGTTTTTGGATTTAAAGGGGAGGGGAATTTGAAAATGAGAGAATATAATTTCAACAAACACATCCGCAGGAATCTGTAAATGAGCGATTGTCTTTCAACATTTCTAGGTCAGGTTTTTATCAGAAGCTTGGCGGGTGCTTTTCCCGTCAAGAATTCCCATTCCGCCAAGCATCCAATCAGCCCGCACTGATTTCCCCTTCGAATTTAATCATCAGGGGCGGGCGCTGGGCAAAGTTTTCATCCATGGAGCGTTTGATGTAATTCTTAAAGTGATCAGTGGCTTCGTGAAATTCGAAGGCATCCCATGACTCCCACACTTCTGTCACCAAATAGCAATAATCCTCTTCCATATGCTTGGAAAAATGATAAGTGATATTCCCGCTTTCTGCTTTGGTCATAGCCATCAAATCTGTCATAGCTGCCACATAATCAGCTTCTTTTTCGGGAACCACTTTGGTTTCCACATGTACAATAACCATCGTATCTACCTCCTCCTACTCATTATGGAAAAAAATTGATTGCGACAATCAAAGGAGGCCAGGAAAAAGAATAAAACCGTGCGATTTTAGTCTTCGCACGGTTTTTCATGGTTATCTTTGGATAAAAAATTTATTGGTATTGAAGGCTTGGTTGGTTGGCATATTGTAATTCTCTTGGGTAAAGTAACCTTGTACGGGCTGCAGAGGTTGCAGGGGCTGCAGGGGCTGGGAAGCATAGACTGGTTGCTGGTTGAAACCCGCAGCTCCCTGAAACTGGACGAATCCATTTTGAGGCTGCATGCCATAAACCTGAAATTGTTGGGGCGCTGCCATGGGGACGGGGGCATACCCATTCATGGGATAGCCATAAGCCATTGGGCGCGGGCGCCCACAACCGCCACCGCAGCATCCCCCGCCACAGCCACCGCCGCCAAACATCCCTCCGCCGCAGCCGCCATTTTGGCAGTTCATATTCCCCATCATATTCCCGAGGATAAAGCCACCCAAAAGGGCAAGGCCGCCAAATCTTTCGTCCTCAGGGTTTGCGAATTGAGCAAGGGTTTTTGTTCCTTGAAGCAACGTTGTTGTTGCCGGATACTTTGTCATCAGTAAGTACCTCCTTAGTACTGTCTAATAAAGCGTATGAAGGAACAGGGGATTTGGTGAGTGTTATTGCCTAATGAGCAAAAAGGAGTCGATGGATGGGCGTTTCAAGAATCCGAAGAAGGTGTTAGCATTCCCTACCCCGGTCGAAATATTCACTACCTGATCTGAAAAACGGTAAGCGCCACTAAAAAATTGGGAACACTGGGGGGCAGGAGTAGTCGAGCCTAAGCAGTGGCCGGAAAGTTTCAGGGCAATCCCGTAATCGACGACAGACGCTGCATGTTGCCCTTCATGGGTGAGCCAAATTTGAAACATCCCCTCCTGTTGCAACCGGGGAATAATCGTAGCAAAATTGTTCTCATGGCTTGCGGGGTCCATCCCTAAAAAGGAAATGCCTGCCAGGGTGCCATTGAAAAACTCACGGGATTCATTCCTTAGGACATGAAAATCAACGCCTTCAAGGATTTCAGTGACTTCCTCCGCACGCTGCAAGTCAATGCCACCGAGAACAGCTACTTTTCCAATATCGGCTTCAAGCGTTCCCAAAAGCCGTGAGGTTTCCTCTAAAACAGCGGGGCTGATGGCACCTGCACCAAATACATTGCCGGTAAGTGCAACCATGTCCGGGCTTAAGGCATTCACCTGCTGGACGACCTGCCCTAAAACCCGTACATCACGTTCATTTTCAATCAGCAAGTCGCTCAATTGGATCAGGCGCGCCCCTTCAAAAGTAGCCGGGACCTGTGGGCTTTGGATGAAATGCTCACTGACTTGGATTTGGTAGGGGTGGAAGGTGGTGAAATATAAGGCAACAGCAGTTAGGAGGATTGCTCCAATTGCCATTGAAATCATTAGTTTTCTCATAAACATCAACTCTTTCTTGATAACCCGAAGGGTGGATGGGTGCAAAGGATGAGCCACCACCGGGCTTCACCCCCTTGGGTTTGTATTGTATCTTCATTATATCATAAACTTTTGTTAAAAAATGAGGAAAAACCAATTTGGCAAAACGGATTTTATCGGACACGGCTTAGAGGGAAAAATGACAGCTCCTTCCCAATTCCCCGCAACTATGATAAAATTAGAGATAATACGCAAGTGGGATAGTTCTGTAAAGGCTACTCCATTTCAGCTACAGGACGGATGATACCACCCGAGTTTTGCACCTGATTTTGTGAAAAAACACCCCTGAAATGCCTTATTACCAACGGGTTAAGCGCATTCTTTTTGGGATGTTTTTTGCTTTTTTCATTATACACATAACCTTTACTTGACTGGCTTCAGATTCTTGGAGATTTTCTTCAGGTCACCCGCCGAGTACAGCTTTTTTTCCACCTTCATGCCGAAAGACTCAAGCAGGAGGACCACTTCGCTGTCGTCCGTGTCACAGAACCTGTAGAAGCCCTGGCTTAGTTCCTCCACCCGGAACTTGTTCAGGGCCGCCTGGATTCTGTCGGCCGACAGCCCCTCGCTCCAGGTCAGCTTTTCGTC
>Ga0268261_10000123_pt1 | contig 47744 bp, 56 predicted proteins | sample TergutNc150P1_FD_190353 | JGI IMG/M metagenome (GOLD analysis project Ga0268261, IMG submission 190353) | Nasutitermes corniger P1 segment gut microbial community from laboratory colony in Florida, USA - Nc150 P1 (SPAdes) (version 2) | ecosystem: Host-associated > Arthropoda: Insects >... | reverse complement strand
AAGCCAATGGAATCGACCCTTATAAATATCTGGAATACATTTTCGAAAAACTTCCCAATACCCCTTTCGGGGAAAATCCGGAACTCATCGAGAATTTCCTTCCCTGGAGCACGGATGTACAGGAAGCTTGCCGCTAAAATGACCTTGATCGGAGATCCCGACCGGGGCTTTTTGCGTTACATAAACTTTGATACGGCAATTATACCATGGGAACCGGGAAGGGTTAAAGCCGTGTTGTTATTTGACGCTTACGGTAAATCGACGTTACGTCGCTAATAACGGAACTATAAACTTCCTTCCACAATAATGATTAAATAAGCTTAGCATTCTGCAATCATGTAGAATGCTTTTACTCTATTTAAAGAAATTTGGGAGGTAATTCAAATGAACATTTTCAAACGCAGCCTCATTAGTATCAAACGAAATCCAGGAAAGTCTTTTTTATTATTGGCAATGGTTTTTATACTAGGAAACATTATAGCGGGGGCATTTTCCATTCGCCAGTCTATTCTAAACACTGAACATCGACTTTGGGAGCGTACTCCGCCTTTAGCCACGATTAGTCACGGCGGATTTATGAAGGGAATATTTTGGTAATAAAATGAAAAATCATGCTGCTTTAAGGAATTTTAGACTTTTCTAGCGTAAAGTTTAGAAGCAATTAACTAAATTTTCCCCAATAATATAGAAAATTTATTCAATAAGAGTGATGAAGTGAACGAGAAATATTCTGGTTTCCATTTTTTTCCGTTCGTAAATCAGCCGTGACGATTAGTCAGGTTGATTATCGCATATTAACAGTACAGCCTGAGCCACTTACCATCGAAGATTTTCAAAAAATTTCCAAATTATCTTATGTTTCTTCCTTTGATTTTAATATTTATACTCATGCAAATTCTTTATTTTCAAAAGAACTAAATCGCTACTGGAATCCTGAATGGGGAATCGAGGATGAGTACAGTTTAACAAATTTTAATCAGAATATCCTTCAGGGGAGTGCGACAGAGCATGAACATTTCTCTCTTAGAGGGGTGAATAATTTAGAATTAATGGATATTCAAGCAGGGCTGCTTACTCTTGTCCAAGGCCGGACTTTTATAGCAGGAGAAGAAAATGCAGCTCTGATATCACAGTCTTTAGCGGATATCAATAACTTGTCTTTAGGCTCAACCTTAGAATTTGAAAATATTGTTTTTGATGCCAGAAACTTTTGGGCCTTTGATTATGCTTACATGCTTGACAATCTTATTTTCGCTTCCGAAACTATTGAATTAACTGTCGTCGGAATTTTCGAAATTTCGGGAGAAGTAAGACAAAGCCTTAATCCTTTACAATCTGGCGAACAGGAAGTTCTCAATCGAATTTACGTCCCGTTAACTCTAGTAGAGCAAATGCACCCCTTTCAAATTGAGCATGCCATCTATCTTTATGGCTCTCCTCAAGATTTAGAAGTTGACTTCACTTCGATTTTCCTCTTAAACGACCCACGGGACATGCCATATTTTGCAGAATCTGCAAATGAAATTTTACCCTATGGTTGGCAGATTTACTACCTTGACAATAACTTTGAACAGATGATTATTGCAATGGACAGCATGCGTTGGATTGCCGATAGCATCCTATTATTCACAAGCGGTGCTACTTTTGTCACCCTCGCTCTTCTCATCATTATTTTTATCAAAGACCGTAGAACTGAAATTGGGATTTACTTGTCCTTGGGGGAGAAAAAGCATAAGATTCTTAGTCAGATTCTTTTAGAAGTACTTTCTATAGCGATTTTTTCTCTTTTTCTCTCATTTTTTTCAGGCAATCAATTGTCAGGTCTTCTTTCTAGCCATTTGCTCCAACAAGATATCCAACAGCAATTGGAGGAAGAAACTACTGATTTTAGGGTAGATTTCGTACCACATCTTCCGCAACTTGCCAACTTCGACCCTGGCGAAATGTCTATGGAAGAAATGCTTGAAGCGTTTGACACCTCCCTGACCGTGGAAACAATGCTAACTTTCTTCGTTGTCGGAACGGGGATTATCCTATCGGCTACCATCGTACCGATTATTTACACGATGAAGTTAAACCCTAAGGAAATAATGTTATAAAATACAAAAAGGTGGGAAGCGAAATTTTTGAATTTCGCTTCCCACCTTTTTTATCGCCTAATCGCCCGAATCCGCCTGCACAAAGTCCCAACCCCCACTGCCAAAAGAAGAAAAACAGCGAGATTCACGTAATCCGTCCACCGAACAAAAACCAAATAATCCGCCCCACTAGAAACCAGTTCTCCCGAAAGCCATTGAATGGGAATGTTAAGCAACATCAAAGGAACGAAGATAAAAAGCAGCCGTTTATAGTGCTCGATTAAAGAGGCTTTGTCGGAGAAGATTTCAAACTCCCCGGCGGTCACCGGCTTTCGGTAGTAGGCCCATTGGAAATAAGTGTCCACCACTTCGGCGCCCGTATCCTCCACGAATGCCAAATAGTCCCGGGCCTGTTCGGTTTTTGGCATCCATTTCAAAAATTCCATCCGGTATTGGAACTCCCTGGGCTCCCCAGATTCAAACTCATAGCGGGCAAACCCCACTGATTTCAGTTGCCACCCCTGTGCCGACATGGCATTCAGCCACATCTCCTCTTTCTCGTAATTCCACACAAAAAACAATTTCCTGACGACCTTTTTCATGACAACAACGCCTCCCCATTTTTAACCAACTCTTGCAACCGCTCAAGCTCTATCCGCAGCACCCTCTCTCCCAACTCTGTAATCAGATACTCTTTCTTGCGGGAATTCTTTTCCGTTTTTAATGCTGAAATCCATCCCTTTTCCACCAAATTCTGAAGCGCCCCATACAAAGTCCCCGCCGCCAAAGACACCCGCTCCCCACTCATCTGAGCCGTTTTTTGCATAATCCCATACCCGTGATTCGGCCCCAACAGCGAAAGCAGAATATAATAACTCGCCTCCGTCATATAACCCTCCCCTTTACAAATCCATCCGATATACCGCCTCCCGATACACCTAATACATCCTATGCGTCTTTTACGGAAATATGCTAAAAACTTTAGGTTTTTGGAAATGGGCTTATAAAAAAAATCCCCATTATTTGAGAGGGCCTAACAAGTAGGATTTCAAATAATGGGGAGAAAAAGCATGAATCCAAAAATCAGTGAACCTCCACAACCCTTACGGCTTCATAGTGGGAGAAAACAATGCAGAATTTTTTTAGGTTTTCACGAAGGGCGAGCCTTTGGTCTTGGATGTAATATTTAATTTGGTCAATGCCATCCGATAGTTCTTGCTCGATTTTTGCTGTTGTGGTGTCGGACTTTTTGATGTATGTTAACTCTATTAAAAACTCATAGTTGGAGTGGCTGGTGGGTGACTTTTGGATGAAAATGTCCCCATAACCTTGCTGGGCGGGAAATTCATCGTACACGGTGAACTGATGGGTATTGGATAAGGCAAATAGGTAAGCCAGTTTCACGTATTTTTCATCGAAGTTCATGGAATTTCGCCCAGATGTGTGCTTCAGGAAGTCGCTGACAAGTTCGGTGAGGGGTTGGACATCCCCATTTATCCCTAGAGCCGTTATTGCTTTTCTCTGCCTTGAAACATCCAAGGTGTAATCAGCTTCTTTTTGGAGGAATTTCCCCAAATAGTCATAGTAAATTTTTTCGATGATTTTATTGGGCATTTCAAAATAGGTGGACATCCCCTCACCTTTGATGGTGAGCAAGCCAATATTGAAAAGCACCGTAATCAAATCATCCGTGTCAAATTTTTCGTCCACTTTGATAAATGGCTGAAGGTCGCCTTCCACTACTTTGTTTTTCACTACATCTTCAATAACTGCTAGATTTGCGTGGCTATTTTTAAGATTGACTAAATTGGCGATGGTTGTTCCTGTTTGATTGAGGTTGTCATCCACCAACTTTTTAGGGATTTCTTTACCCGGAAGGTAGTTTTGGAGGAAGTACATAATCAAGGTGGAGTTGAAAATCTTCACAGGGCTTTCAGGAGAAAAACGGTAACCATTATAATTCTCCTTGAGAATTTCAAAAATATGGGACTGTTCAGCAGGGGTCAAGGAACAGGATTCTTCAAACTTTTGGGTTAATGCTAACTGCACTTCATCGTGTGTAAATCCCATGATATCGGTAAATTTTTTGTTGGTGGTAATGTTGGTCGCAATGTTAAAACCGCTGGTCATGCTATCCAGCGTGATGGACATAACCCCCGTAATAAACATCCTTTCCACAATCCCACGCTCCGCTTTTTCCTTCAACACTTCATAAAAGGAACGGACAAAACCACCTTTTTGGAGGATTGCTAAAAAATCTTCCCCACTTCCTTTTAACAAGGCATTCGTGAAATGGTCATATTCATCAATCAGGATGTAAATTTTATGGGAAAGTTTCAACTCATTGAAATCCGTCATGAAAGCTGATAGGACTTCGCTTGCAGATGTTGAGGCTTTCGGTGTGATTTCCAACTTATATCTACCAATAAAGTCGCGAATCCCGTCCACCACTTTAGCGGTAAAACCTGATTCTACATCAGCTGACTCCGTATTTTGAATGCCTGAAAAATTAAGCCTCAGAATATAGTAGCTATTTTTAAGAGGTGTTGGTTCACGGTGGACGGATAGACCATTAAATAAGTCGTTGAATTTGTCGGCACTGTTTATGTCATAGTAGCTTTCCATCATGCTCAAAAATAGGCTTTTTCCGAACCTTCTGGGACGAAGATGAATCAAATGCCTCGTTTTTTCTATCTCTTTTAGGAAGTGCGTCTTATCCACATATAAAAAATCTTCCTTCTTGCCTCGAATTGATTCTAAATGACTGATTCCATAAGGAATTTTTTTTCCCATTTTCCCCACCTCCGCTGAAAGGCTGTTTATCCCATTATACCATTTCCGTGACATGAAAAAAAGGCTTTACCGAAACTGGAGGAAAGCTTTGATAAGACTAAAAACGGAGGGTCAAGCCTACTGGGCAGTGGTCTGACCCTAGGGTTTCATGATAGATGGTGACTTCTTCGATGTGTTCCCGCAGATTTTCGGACACTAGGAAGTAGTCGATGCGCCATCCGACGTTACGGGTGCGGGCATTGTTGAGGTAGCTCCACCAGGTGTAGGCTCCTTCTAGCTGGGGATTCACATAACGGAAGGTGTCGATGAAGCCGGCTTCCAGAAGTTCGCTGAATTTGCCACGTTCTTCGGGGGTGAAACCGGCATTTTTCTTGTTGGACTTGGGGTTTTTCAAGTCGATTTCTTCGTGGGCAACGTTTAGGTCGCCGCAGATGACGACGCCTTTGACCTTGGCTAGATTGCTGACGTAGTTCCTAAACTCGTCTTCCCATTCCATGCGGTATTCCAACCGGGTTAAATCCCTTTTTGCATTGGGGGTGTAGACGGTGACGAAGTAAAATTTCCCGCAGTCGACGGTGATAACCCTTCCTTCATCATCGTGTTCCTCTTTGCCAATGCCCATTTCGACCAACGCAGGCTGGTTTTTAGCAAACACTGCGGTTCCAGAGTAGCCTTTTCTCTGGGCGGGGTTCCAAAATTCCACATATCCGGGAAATTCGAAGTTGCCTTGTTCACGTTGCATTTTGATTTCCTGAAGCCCAATCAAATCGAAGTTTTCATTGGTGAAAAAGTCCATGAAGCCTTTTGTCATGCACGCCCGCAGGCCATTGACGTTCCAAGATCCTAGTTTGTAAGTTTTCGACATCGTGTTTTACTCCTTTAAGGCATTTTGCAGGGCATCTACCAGTTTGATTTGTTCCTCCAACAGCTCGCCTAGCGACTTCGCTGTTTGGGCTTGTTTTTCCACCGCCAATGCAAGGCTTAATTGGTCTTGCCAGAGGGGGATGGTGTTGAGGATGGATGACTGGATTTTTAGCGCTAATTTGCGGTTGTTTTCCTGAAGCATACGGATTTGCATTCCTTTTTGGTTGGCTAACTGCTGGCTCATTTCCAATTCATAAATCCTTTGATCGAAAAGGTCTAAAAACCGCTTTAAGTCCATGCGGCTTTCTTCATCTTCAAATTTTAAATGGGTGAGTTCCTCGTAACGGTGGCGGCCCGCTTCGATGAATTTGGCTACCGCTTCCTCAAATTTAGAATTTTCTATGTAGAACGTTTCTAATAAACCAGCGTCTTTTAGCACCGCATCGTTTGCTTTTTCCAAACGATGCGCCACGTAGTCCAGTTCTACTAAAAGCCGTTGATAGTGGCCGGATTGTTCAAGGGATGGCTTTTTCGGGGGCAGCCACCAAAATAGGAAGCGCCTGCGAGCGAAGGGTTTCAAGTTGATTTTTCCGAGGGTGTGCAGGAGTTTTCCCAGGTGTTCCCTGACGTCCCGGTCGTCCATTTTGGCGGTTTTTTCAGAAAGGAAATTGGAGTATTCCGCTACTTTTTTTTGTTGGTCGGCACCGAAGTCCATGAGGGATGAGAAATTGCGGACTTGGATGGCGGACGCTAGTTTGGCGACTTCCAGGGCAATCATCGGCTATACTTCCCGAGGACCTCTTTTTCCGTTTCCACCGCTTGGATTTCCGTGTTCAGGATGTGGGTGAGTTCGGTTTCAAGCCCAATGATGATTTCGTTGAGGGAAAATTCAGAATCGGCAATCCCTTTTTGGACTTCGGCGTTCCTTACAGGTTGCGAGACTAGCGTTAAATAGGTTTGAAGGACTTGCAACGAAGAATCCAGGTACAGGGAAAAGAATTTGTCGCCGAGTGGGAAGCGTTTTTTGTCTTTTTGCAGGGTGGAGATGATTTCATCGTTTAGTTTGTGGATTCGCCGGACTTTCATCCATACCTTCCACATCCGCCATTTGGTTAAGTAGCTTCCAACTTTGGAGTTTTTCCCAGCAGCCAGGCGCAATGTTTTTTTTATGTAAAGGGCATCCTTGTTCAGCGTTTGCTGCAATATGCTCCATACCACTAAGATGAGTATGACAGCGATTGCAATAAGTAAAATTGTATTATTCACCAAAAGCACCTCCTCTTCTACTACCATTGTATCATTTCCGATCGGGTTTTAGAATGGACTAAAGACCGATATGGCGTAAGTTTATGCTTTTATTATACCACCGAATTTTGTTGTGGGGTGTATTTTTTTTGAAGAAACAAAGAAATTTGAATTTCCCTTTACTTTGTCGGGATAATTTGGTAAAATAAATCATATGCTATAGTATGTTAGAGGTCGTTACGACAGTTAGACCCACGGCGGATTTATGAAGGGAATATTTTGGTAATAAAATGAAAAATTATGTTGTTTTAAGGAATTTTAGACTTTTCTAGCGTAAAGTTTAGAAGCAATTAACTAAATTTTCCCCAATAAAATAGAAGATTTATTCAATAAGAGTGATGAAGTGAAGGAAAAATATTCTTTTTTCCATTTTTTTCCGTTCGTAAATCAGCCGTGAGTTAGACCTGGCTAAATAAAAAACTGAAAATGTTGCAAAGGACGCTATATGCGTCTTTTGTGCGTTTAAGGGAGAATTCTATGAAACCGACTTTTGCACAGATACATCCTGAATATTTTAGGGTACCTCTAATAACTCCAATTCACCCGAATTTGCGGTCTTTTTCCGCCCATCCTTCGTCTGCAAAAATGCCATGAAGCTCCACTTCACTGCATTTTCACTTCCTCGGCTAGACGAAAAAATCCTCGCAAATGCGGGCAAAGCGAGTTAATAAAGGTACCCTTTATTGATCATCCTCATCTTCAAGAAACACTCCTTAAGGAGAATCGGCTTTATTTGGGAATGATTATTGAAATTCAGCAAAATAAATGCTTTGTCCCGCTAAGAAGCCTTATCAATACAGAGCCAAAGTTGAAAAAGGCAAGCTTTCCTCTTCCCACTACAACACGACCACAAGCTGGATTGGATTATAGGAAACTCTCGATTATAAATGACGAAAATTATTTGATTGTTCAAAAAAACGAAAATTTCCCAAAGTCAAAAAAAGAAAATCGAGGAGTCTTTCGAGCAGATTATTAGGGAAGTTACCCGTTACACTCATGGATATGTAAAAGAAATTCAGCGAAACCGTCCTGAACAAAGTTATCTCTATAAATTTTCTACTCTTAAAAATTATCACTCGGAGCTGGGAATCAACGAATAAACAAAAAAATCACGCTCTGACTGAACGTGATTTTTTATTATGAACCCTACATCCCACTGCCTGAACGAATCGTTTCGATAATATTCCCATCTTTTAGTTTATTTGAAGCGTAATTCATAGTGAGCCAGGTAATCAGAAACACCCCGATGGTGGAGATTCCCATGGGAAGCCAAGGGAGCTCATACGGGAATCCGAAGGATACGGACATGGCTTGGTGGATTCCGTAGGATACCAAGACCCCGACTGGCAATCCGATGAGCAAGGACTTGATGGAGCAAAACAGGGCTTCCATGGCGAGCATCCGCTTGATTCCTTCCCTTGTCATCCCCACACTTTGAAGGACGGTAAATTCCTTGGAGCGGGTGCGGACGTTTTCGGAGATGGTGCTGATAACGTTGGTCAATCCGATGAGGGTTAGGAGCCCGACGAAGCTATAAGTCAACACGCTGATTAACTGGACATATGTTTGCATGGCATTAATCTGCTCCCGATTGTCAATCACCCGAAAAGACAAAACATCCTCTTCTTGAAGCGGTTCTAGCAACCGCTTTACTTCTTCAAAAAATGGTTCGAAATCCTCAGCATCTGTAAACCATGTCCAATTGTATAAACTACTCTCAGGAACAACAATTGCTAAACTGCCATGACTGAATTGTGTCCGTAAATGCATTGGGACATCTTCTCCCACCACTTCTCCATGAATTTCTAAAATTGCATCTAGAACCGCTACCCAATCATTTACAGTTTCATCCCAGTCCTCAACGGCTAGGTTCAGCCCTGAAAAATTAAATGGGATAAATTCAACTTCCCTTCCATTGCGAAACTGATAGCTTGCTACATTCAACAAAATATTAGAGCCTTCAGGGACATTGGCCAATCGTGCTAAATCTCCATAAGTTTCTGCGTCCGTTACCAAATACACAATGGAAACACGCCTCGGGTCTGGTGAGTTCATCCACAAATCATTGGAAGCCTCCGTCCATTCTGGGGTGACCATTTCCGGGGTTGCCAAAATAGCACCTGTCCCATCATTGTTAACCCCTACCCCATAGACGGTTTCATCTGGGGCAACCGCGTTTTGCAAGTGGTTAGTTATCTGATGGAACTCATCGACGGTAAAAGGCCTTGATCGGAGCACATCTACATGGTTTCCAGATTCATCTAGCTCACTTCTTCTCCATCCTTCTGCAAATACTTCTGCTGCCATTCGGGTTCCTGCCCACATGTTTGCAGCACTTGCCATTTGGGTCATTAACGCACCCGTCGCTACGAATAAAATGACGCTGAACGTGATGGCGGTTACTGTCGCACGGAAGTTTCGCCCGCTTCGTGTGAGGAATTTGTCTGCCAACAGCCCTTCTGTCTTGAACCATTTCAATTTCAGCCCCGAAAAACGGACTTTCTTATTTTTGACCGTGACCTCGCCCAAGCCTTTGATGGCATTGATGGCCGGTACTTTGGCGGCTTTTTTGGCGGGGAACCATGCTGAAAACATGACTGTCAACATTGAAACGAACACTGAAAGCACCATTGCCAAAGGCGACAGGACGAACCTTAAATGGTAGGCTTCCAGAAAGTTCGGGTCAATCTGTACCATAAAATAATTGATGACCCATATCCCCACTTTCTGAATAGCGAAGCCTAATAGCATTCCTGCCGGGATAGAAATAAGGGTTAAAAGCAATCCCTCATAAACTACCGTTTGGGTTATCTGCTTTTCGGTCGCTCCCGTACTTTTTAATATTCCGAACTGCGCCATCCGTTCACCAGCGCTGACACGAAAGGCGTTGGAGATGACCACAACCGAAATCGAGAGGATGAAAATGCTTAAAATGATGGCTAGAGAAATGATGGTCGTCATAAAAATATCAATCCGTTGGGATTCGCCAAGTAGGCGGACAATGAAGTCCTGTCCCGTGCCAAAACCTAGGTTATAAACCCCTGAGATGATGGCTGTGGATAAGATGATTCCCACGAGGGTCCAGGTGGTGCGCCGTCTGTTGACTTTGAGTTGTGTGAGGGCAAGCCTTGCGGTGAGTTTCATTATTTCATCACCTCGTCACTGAGGATTTGCCCGTCCCCGATAGTAATAATGCGGTCGGCTTGAAGTGCGATTTTTTCATCATGGGTAATGATAATCAGCGTCTGGTTGTACTGCTTGTTCGCCATTTTCAAGAGATCCATGACTTCGGCAGACGAATAGCTGTCCAAGTTCCCCGTAGGCTCGTCCGCCAAAATCAGGGCAGGGTCGTTAATGAGGGAGCGCCCAATGGAAACCCGCTGTTGCTGGCCACCGGAAAGTTGGCTCGGAAGGTGCGATTTCCGTTCGGTTAACCCAGTGGTCGCTAAGATTTCCTGTAATCGTTTGGCATTGACCTTACGGTTATCCAAAAGGCATGGCAGTTGGATGTTTTCTTCCGCTGTCAGGGTAGGAATCAAATTATAAAACTGGTACACAATCCCAATGTTCCGACGGCGGAATATGGCCAGCTTGCTCTCGTTCAAGTCGAAAATATTGTGCCCGTCAACAAACACACTTCCAGAATCCGGGCGGTCAACCCCACCTAATAAGTGCAATAAGGTTGACTTCCCAGAACCAGACGCTCCGATAATAGCCACGAATTCCCCTTTTTCTACCTTGAAATCCACATTGTTGAGGGCAACCACTTCCGCATCACCTTTTCCATACTTCTTCGTTAATCCCCGAATTTCTAAAATCGCCATTGTCATGTCCTCCTATTGTCCTAATGTGAATTGATTTGAATTTCTTGTTTCCAGATGGTTTCCATTGGTGTCCTTCAGTTCGACGGCTATTCTGAATACGACTTCGGTTGGGTAATCTGGGTGTAAGTAATCTTCAAATCTCAGAATCGTGCTAATGCTGTTCTCATCGTCTGATGATGACACTGGACGGTTTTCCATTAGAAAATCCACATCTGCATCAGGATTTATAGGAATGGGTTGCCACTCTTCATCCAGCAGCACTTCAAAACCAATGACACTCATTGGAATATCCTCATCCAAATCATTGGTGACATGGAGATTAACAAATTCCGCATTGTCAGCACCAGGATTTGCCTGAACCAATGCCCAATCCGCATGACCAAATAGACTCGAAATCCCGGAACACGCTCCCAATAATAAAGTAACCCCTAACGTTAGAATAATTTTCATGTTCAACATCCTCTCTGTTTGCTTGATAATTGTATTATAGCAAATGAAAGTGACTGCTAGGTGACAAAGGTCGGGGTTTTGGGTGACAATTTAGTCACATAAGAAATCCGGGTTGTAATCCATCCACCTCCATTTAAGAATGTGGTAATACCAATGAATTCTCCCGCTACGGATTCATCTCCATTTCATTCCAATCAATTATTTGGTTAGGCAAAAAAATAAACTTACGGTCCAGAGCATGAAGGTACATTCTCAATTCCATTTTGACTTGCACTCAATGACAAACCTGTTAGGCATTCTTCTAAAGCCTTCTCCACCTTTGAAAATTCCCATGCAGGAATTACCTCCATTAAACTCACTTTGACTGAATGGATAAACTCTATCGTTCGCATCACCGACACCGTCCTTTGCTGATATTAGGGAATCAAAAAAGCTACCCAAAAAGGTAGCTTCTAAATTTTCACCAACAAAAGTTCGAATAATTGCTCCAATTTTTGTACATCCGAATGGACGGTGCCGTCCATATACAAATGATAAACATCATCATTCCCGTCAACATTTATTAAAAGTTCATATCCCTTGGATAAAGCAAGTACACGAATCACTTCACGTTGCGTCCGACCTTTCCCTTCACGAAAAGGGTGCATAAAGTTAATATTATCCAAAACTCCCGCTAAATGATGACTAATTTCAGTCTTAGTCTTGGCTTTCTTATGAAAGTCGCTAATCAAGCTATCAATGTCGCCTCTCCCCATTTCAAAGGATTGCATGGACATAAATGCTTTACCATCTTTTGATATATTAACTTTTCGTAGTTCACCAGCCCAGGGATAGATTTCTTTAAAAAGGTAGCGATGAATTTCCTGAATATCCGTCACACTCGATACATGAATAGGGAAGAGTATCAACTCGAATAATTTAGTAGCCGAAATATAATGCTCCTTTTGCTGGAGTTCTGATAAAACTCTCAAATTAAGTTGATTACGCAAAACATTTGTCCCAGGATAAGTGTAAAGATTTTCTAAATCAAGATATTCATAACTTTCATAAATTTTACGCACGAACTTCAGCTCCTCGCCTTGAAGCAGCATAGGATTTCAGATTTTCTACATCTTCAATACTAGGCTCATAGCCTTCAATCATGTTAGAGCTTAGAGCATACCAAACACCTTTGAACTCTTCCGGAGTATCGAATGGTATTCCCATAATAGTTTTTTTTCTTGGTCTACTTGTAAAGTCATTTAGACCGCCCCTTTCATAATAAGTAGATTAACTTGTGTTTACTTAAAAAATCTGGTAGATGATGGCTTTTAGACAAGTATGGCTTATTAAACTGAGGGCTTCCCTTGATGTTCCTTCAATTTATTTCGAAGCTTCTCTAAATGGAAGGCTTCAATTCCATTAATAACAGAGGATAAGTCTTCCTCGTGGAGTTCACCGATGAATTTTTGAAATCTCATGGAAGCCACGTATCTGACTTTGGAGGTTCTGACTGTAGATGGTTTTGTCAATCCCGCTTCTTTCTAATGAATAAGAGGAACATCAAACTTATTTCTTGGGGCTTGGGAAGGGATTTTCGCAAAGCTAATGTCAATTTCGGCTATAGTGAACCCCTCATTAATAACAAGAACAGCTCGGCGCTTTAACTGGCTTTTACTAACTTCAGTCCCGTCTTTAAGGTGATTATAGCACCGAAATAGCAAGCGGTCAAGGAATTGCTCTACTATTGAAGCATATGCTTCTTGATTTGATTTCTACTCCCCATGCCTACGATAGAACTTCAGGGTAAAGCTTGCTCCCGTACCTTTACCCCCTCCATCCACGTCAATATCCCCGAATTGGCTGCGCATGATGGTGAGGGCTAGGGGGAGTCCAATACCGAAGCCCTGGGCGTTTTCGGAACCTTGGAAGCGTTTGAATATTTTGGCGATTTGGGGACGGGTGAGCCCATCGCCTTGGTCGGTGACTTTAATCCAGGTAGATAAGGGATTTTTTCCTACTTCGACTTGGATGATGGCTCCGTGAGGGGAGTGTTCCGACGCATTTTTGATGATGTTGCCCAGAGCTTCGGAAGTCCATCTTTTATCGCAGAGGATTTCCTCTTGCCCAACGATTTGAACGGCTTGCCCTTTAAGTTCCAGTTGAATGCTAAGGGAAGAAATAGCATGTTTGACCAAATCAGCAGAAGAAATGGGGGAAATCTTGAACGCTACGGAATTTGCTTCCAACTTGGCCATCTTTAGAAGCGCGGATACGAGCCACTCCGTCCGATGGAGGGAAGACTGGATGCTGGCGATGAACTCGGCTTGCTTGGCGGGCGGGGCATTTTCCAGCAAATCGGCCATAATCATCATGGAGGTGAGGGGCGTTTTCAGCTGGTGGGATATGTCGGCGAGGGTGTCCTTTAAAATGTCCCGCTCCTGCATGAGCACCTCGACTTGTTCCCGCTTGTAAGCCGAAAGGGTGTGGATGTCGTTTCGCAAAATGTGGAGGGCGCCTTCTTGATGGTCACGGATGTCCACATCCTCCCCCGCCAACAGCTTTTTCACGTCGACGGACAGGGATTCGATTTTTGATTTTCTAATCCACACGGTAACCAAGCCCCCTTATGGTTTGGATGTCCATGGCGCTCCCTAACTTGCCACGGAGCCGTTTGATGTAGACGCTCAACGTATTGTCCTCCACGAAATTGCCGGAAGCGTCCCAAAGATGGTCCAGAATCTGAGTGCGGGTCATGACCTTCCGCCTATTGGTTGCAAAGATTAATAGTAGCCGGTATTCCAATGCCGTTAGTTCCAGTAGCATTTCCCCCAAATAGACTTTTGCGCTTTCCGTATCAATCCGCACGGTCCCAACTTGAAGGAGGTTCGAGTCCCCATTCTTAAGTAAAATCCGCTTAATTCGCGCCAGGAGTTCCCGTAAGCGAAAAGGCTTGGTGATGTAGTCCTCGGCACCGTCCTCGAAGGCTTTCACGATGTTGCCCTCGTCGTCCACCACGGTCAAAAACAAGACATGCGTCCCCGTCCCCTGCAAGAATCCCTGGACTTCGGTGCCCAATCCGTCTGGCAGCTGCATGTCTAAAATCGCCAAATCGAAAGCGTTTTTCGAAACGTGCTGCTTGCTTTTTTCCACTGACTTAACGTGGGTTACGAGATAGCCTTCCTGTTCCAGGGCATAGATGAGCCCGCCTGCGATGAGTTGGTCATCCTCTAAGAGTAGGATTTTGTTTTTCATGGGTGTCCCCGCCTTTCTTTACTGCCATTATACCACTACTTTCAGCGGAGTGAAAGTAGTGGTATTGCTAAAAAAATCCCCGATATTTGGAAGCGTCCCTTGCAAGGAACCTTTCAAATATCGGGGAGAAAAAGCATATTACCACCAAAAAACATAACCCACCATTAGCAAGCCAACGACGATCCGGTACCAGCCGAAGGCTTTGAAGTCGTTGCGTTTGATGTAGTTCATGAGGAATTTGATGGCGAGGATGGATACGATGAAGGCGACCAGCGTCCCGGCTCCGAGGTAAATCCACTCAGCGCTGCTGAAATCCACGCCGATGGTGACAATCCGAAGCAGGCTAGCGCCGAGCATGACGGGAATCGCCAGGAAGAAGGTGAACTCCGCCGCGATGTAACGGGAAGCCCCAAGGAGCAGGCCGCCAATAATGGTCGCACCCGAACGGGAAGTCCCGGGAATCAGGGCGAGCAGCTGGAAAATCCCAATGAGGAAAGCGAAACGGTAAGTAATCTGGTTCAGGTCTGTAATGCGGGCCCGGCTGCCCTTGTTCTGATTTTCCACGATAATGAATAAAATCCCATAGCCAATCAGGGTAATAGCCACCGTCGTCGGATTGAAGAACATGGCATCAATTTCATCATCGAACAGAAGTCCGATGATGGCCGCCGGGATACAGGCAACTAAAATCTTGAACCAAAGCTGGAACTTGTCCACATCTGGCCGGAACTTCTCCCGCACCTTGAAAGGGAAAATCTTCTCCCAAAAAAGGAAAATAACCGCCAAAATACTCCCAAATTGAATGACCACTAGAAAAATCCTCCAGAAATCATCCCGCAAATTCGGTTGCAAGAACGCTTGCGCTAAAATCATATGCCCCGTACTGGACACAGGCAACCACTCGGTAATCCCCTGAATAATCCCAATCACAATCACTTTCAATAACTCAATAAGCTCCACAACGACACGCTCCTTCACATAATTACTCTAATTTTACCACAATCAAAAGGTATTTAAAACGTGCTTTTTGGCGAGATGCTAAATAATTTCCATTTTTTGAAAGGACTCGGATGGGTTTTTGGTATACTAATGGAAAGGAGGTCTTTATATGTACACGAAATCCGAACTTAACCAATATTTGAAAGGTCTTGGCATTAACCCCAAAGGCACTTTAAAGGTACACCTATCTTATAAATCCATCGGTGGGGTGGAAGGAGGACCCCAAGTTGTAGTGGATGCCTTAATGGAGTTTATGAAAGACGGGTTGCTGGTGCTTCCCGCCCATACTTGGGATAACGTGCGGGCGGGCAATCCTGTGATGGATGTGCTGTATACCCCAACCTGTGTCGGGGTGACAACAGAAATATTTCGCAAACAGCCTGGTATCCACCGTTCCTGGCATCCGACCCATTCCGTTGCCGCCGTGGGAGAGGGGGCCGAGGAATTTGTTGAAGGGGAACACCTGATTAACACCCCTTGTGGGAAGGGAGGAACTTATTATAAACTTTGGGAACGGGATGCTCAAATCCTGCTTATCGGGGTCAACTTCATGCGAAATACTTTTATCCACGGTATCGAAGAATGGGATGGTGCCGTCGGGATCCTTAATCCTGAATTTGCCGATTATTATATGATTACTCCTGATGGCAAGCGATGGCATACACCTCAGTATCGTCATTGTTCTCCTTTAGGTTCACGGACTTTTACGAAGTTAGAGCCCCAAGCCCTGCAAGAAGGAATCCTAACGTTAGGCCGTTTCGGTGATGCAACAACCCGCTTGATGTCTGCCCGCAAGTTGCGTGAGATGGTGGCACCGCTTTTGGCGGAGGATTCTGAGTATTTGGAGCGGTATTGATGAAAATAGGTCGAGTATTTATTTTCCTATGCTTTTTTATTTTAACTTGCATCTTCCAACTCTTTGGCATTGGTTTTTAGACCATTGACTAATTCCATTAATCTTAACATTTCAGTCCGTTCCCCTCCAAAGAGGGAAACTACGGAGCCAACACTCCTAAATGGATCTTCCATGAGCGCCTTATTATTTTCTACAAAACCATTTTTAACAACATAGTCCACTAGCATTCTGACAAAACGGATTTGATTGGCATTAAGCTTTTCTTCATTCAGGAAATCACTAAAAATTTCATTAGCCGCTTCTTTATCGAGCCCAACAAGTTGACGTACGAGCTGGTTGACAGGTTTATCACCGTAAGCGCGGATATAATCCTCATGACTCCCGAGCTGTTGCCAAAGGACGGTTTCCAAAGTTTCCAGATACTTTGGTGTGAGTTTACGGTTAGTCCTCAGTTTTTGAATTGCCAAATCATGCCGATGCTCATCCAAGTAACTAGCTACCTTTTTTTGTAATTTTGCAGATCATTAGGCCCTTCTAATCGTGGGCCATCTTCCCTGACTTCAAAATCATCGCTAAAATGGGTGAAATAGATTTTTTGATGCTTCTTTTCTAAGAACTTCAAAAGATATCGAAGGGCGATTCGAACATCTTCAAGTGCAAATAAGGTTGCTTTATCCCATATATTTAGCATAAGCTGAATCTTTTGCTCCCATGGTCTTAATAAACGGAAATACTTTGTTTTGAATGATTTCAAACATATTACCTGCTTCATAGTGCTTGAACTTGGACCAACGCATATCACTCTCTGGAAATAACGGCTCATGATCATATCCAAGCACAACTGAATTCTCTTCTTCAGCGATTTCAATATCATCCAAGCTTTTTATAAATAATAAGTAGGTAATCTGTTCAATCACTTCCAAAGGGTTAGTAATTCCACCCGTCCAAAATGTCTCCCAAATTCCATCAATTTTATTTTTTAATTGTCCTGTAATCATTAGTATCCTCCTCAGGAAAATCTCTTACACCTATTTTACCACGTTCCTAACCATATTTGGAAGGAAACACTTCATTTACCGAAAAACACGTACTACAGAAAAAAATAGCACCCCATCGCTGAGTTGCTATTTCAGGTAATACTCACTGCCATTATCCGTGCTTTCCATGAAGCCGTACTCTATTAGGGCTCTCCTTAAGGTGACGAAATCCGGGTAGATGGCTTTCAGGATGGCGTTGACTTCTTTTTCAGCATATTTCCGTCCGGCTTCAAATTGTTTGGCTAGTTCCATTAGGATGACGATTTTCTTTTTGTCCTTGCGTGGAAATGCTTTTAACTTTAGCGGCTCCAACGTTTCAAATACCGATACTTTGATAGCTTCCTGCTCATATTGTGTGATGTGATAGCGTCCATCAACTTGGACGGCGGTGTCGTGAATTTCGATTAACATGTCCCCACTCCCCATTTTTGTTTCCACTGCGGTTTCGTAAATGCCTAAGTAAAGTTTCGCCTGTTTCGCCCGCTCCCGAAAGGTGAATTTTTGGCTCCGGATGGTGGACTGGCTTACTCCCAGCTCCTTTGCAATGTCCTTATCGCTCATTCCTTGGCTCATGAGGCGAAAAATCTGAAGCTGATTTTCGGTCAACGTGTTGTATTTTGGTTGAATGGAAAGTAAATTTTCAAAGTGACTCCCGTGCTCCTGCATATGCTCCATGACAGCTTTTTTAGCTTGGAAGAATCGCCCGTTCATGGGAAAAATCTCTCCATCTTCGAAGGTCTTACCACATACAAGGCATTGATAGCTCTCAGCTTGTGCGTCATATTGGTAACCATTTTTTAGTTCTTCAACTGTGAGTGCTTCTAATTTCATGGCGACCCCTCCTTAGTAAAATTCCGAACCTGACAGCTTTTCCTGCCAGATTTCTTTTAAAACAGCTAGGTCTGCCTTGAATTCTTGGGTTGATTGACCGTTATCTTTTTCCAACGTTTCCAAAACCTCAAATTCAAATCCCTGACCTTTTTGAGCGTTCCAATCTTTTTGCAGTTTCATCTGGACACAGGTGTTGGTCCTCACTGCAAAATTAAAACGATTTTGAATCGCCCCGATGTTTGTATCCACATCCAAAAAGAGTTTTCCCGACTCTAAATTGCGTATGAGGTAAACCCCGCCGATAATGTCACGTTCCTTGTATTGAGCAGTAATTTCTTTTTTCGTCTGTTTCTCCATGATATAGCCCTCCTAAACGTTTGTAGTATATGTTTATGCTATCGATAAACATATGATAACCCATTCATAGGTGGCTTGCAAGTTGTTTGTGGACTTTTTTCGTATTTGTTGGTCATTTTACTGGCAAATAAATAATAACGTTGTCTATCGTTTTAATGAATAGTCCAAAAAAGGCTACCTTGAGATGGTGGTAGCCTTAATTGATTAAGCGTCTAGGAGAAGTCCTGAGAGTAGTTTCTTACAAAATTCTGCATATAAATCCTAGGACATTCCAACGGTGTCATTCAAAACGACGCACCCGAATCCTTCCAATGGTTTTCAGGTTCAGTCCACTAACAACGGACATGCTTTCGCTTGAAACCTAGCCGCCCTTTTTCCAAGTCTTTTTGGATATTTTCCCATGCATGCAAGATGGTGGGCTTTTTCTTTGGCTTTTGGATTTCTAACGGGCCCACCTCTTTGGCGATGGCAGTTGCTTCTTCTGACAGGGGTTTATAGGAAATCCCAACTGTGTAGAGGAAGTTATTCATGGCGACTTTTGTCCGCTCGGATGCCCCGTGGATTTCTTGATGGGCTTTTTCCAACAACTGACGGATTCTTTCAAGGTTAAATACTTCATCGGGAAGGTTGCCTAGCATCCAGCAATAGCAATTCCATCCCGCCGTTTGGCGGATTTCTTCCTCGCTATAAATCCATTTTTCTGCTACGGCTTGCCCGATGGGGGCTTCCGCTAAGGTAACCGATACTGCGAATTCAGCAATCATGTAGCCAGGTGCCTGGCCAATCCACCTTTCAAAGTCCGCTTCCGACATCCGGGCCGGTTCAGCAATCACTCCCGCAAAATACATGGCATCGTAATTTCCCGTAGCATAAAGTTGCTCCGCCAATTCCTGGTTCAGCTTCGTGCGTTTTAAAATCGGTTTCATCTTGCCTGTAGGCACCCCAAAAAGTGGCTCGTGTGCGCCTCGTCCCAAATAATTTTTCTTCTGGCGGTCGGTGCCAAGGGCCTCCAGCTCCGCCATCACTTCCATTGCGTTCATATTATCTCTCCCAGTAACCTGTATGATAGGTGACGATTCCCTTAACGTCCAAATTTTTAATTTTCTCCAATGATTTTTCAGCCAGGTCCATTTTGTCCATGTAGACGGGATTCGAGCCGATAAGTTCTCCATCCTGAATGTTCACTGCGTCACCGCCAATTAGGATACCGCTTTCCTCTAGTAGAATCGACATATGCCCAGGGGTATGGCCCGGCGTGTGGATAAATGCTAATCCGCCACTGATTGGAAGCGTTTCGCCATCGGTCACCGCTACATCAACAGGTGCTTTGGCGAAGGCAAAACCCGATTTTAAATAATGGTAAATCTCCTTCTGGCGATCAGTTAAATTTTCAAGATTTCCCTCTAACTTCGCCAACTTTGTCGGGATTTTAGTCCCGTCAATGTAAGGGATTTCCTCTTCTAAGGCCATCACCTTGGCATTAGGAGCCAATTTTAAAATCGCATTCAGGCTTCCAATATGGTCAAGGTCTTGGTGGGTTAGGATGATTTCTGTCAAGTTCTCAATGCTAAATCCCAAATCCGAAATCGCCTGGCTAAATTCTTCTGCCTGATTGGGAAATCCCGCGTCAAACAATACCAAATGGGCATCGTCCCAAGTCAAAACGGGATAAATCTTGTTGCCCGCTTCACCTATTTCAAGCATTTCTACATTATGTGCAAGTTTCATGTTGTCACCTCGATATAATTGTACCATGCCCTCGAAAAGAAAACCACTTTTCAAGTTCGTGAGGGAGTTAAAAAAACACAAAAGCCAAGAGGACGTTTTACCCTCTTGGCTTTTTACTAACTTTACGCTGGATTAAGTTCTAATTTATTCCCTTGCTTTGCACCATTGGCCTGCTCGATTTCAACGGTTCCCTCTGTTTCTAGGTTGTCGCCGTTGGCCCGTAGCCAAGTGGCAATTTCGGAGATGATGGAGCTGACGCAGCCGTCTTCGAATGGGGATTTAAGGTTAGCATATTTGCAAAGTTCAACGAAGGACATGGTTCCCCCGACTTTACATAGCTCCAGATAGTCATGCCAAGCTTCTGCGTGGTTTTCCTGGTCCCGCTTCCAAAATGTTTATTGATTATTCTTCATCAACAAGAATGTGGTTCCCAACAATGACAAACCGATGAAACCGATGAAACCTTCCCAAAACGAGTTAGTCCCCACAAAGAACGGAAAAACGTACATCGAGCTCATAGCAAATAAAAAACCGACTAATCCTGTGGCTATAGTTAATTTTTTTCTCATACTTTCTTGCCCTTAAAAATTAACCCAGCCGTTATTTGGAACACGGTCGCGTGCATCCCACGCGTTAACAGCCATCCCTCCAACCGTTAGTCCGCCCGTCCCAAGCAATAACCCTGCTACCGTCCCACTGATTCTATTCGCCGCTTGTGTTGCCATGAAACGACCAAGGGAGCGTTTCAGCTCACCCTTAACCCTATTTTTCCCTAGTTGACGAAGGGCAGTTCTAACAAGAGCAGCCCCCCCTCCTCCGGTGAATTTATTAATGATTACGTTCACCCCAAAATTGATAGCCGTAGCAGCGACTGCATTCGGAATCCCTAATCCCCCATCCAAATACATCATTTCATCTTGGTCAAGTTCAATGAAATTTTGTGGTAAATTTAATTTTGTTTCCATTTCATTAACCTCCATTTTTTAGAGTTATGACCCTTAGAGCCATAACTTCCATGTTTTCTTAATCTAAGACCTCACTTTAAACCATACTTGAAATAAACATAGTTTTAAGTTGAAATCCAAAAATCAGCTCTTATCTCATTGTCTTTTTCAAAGAACGTACCGACGCTTACGAAGTGACCGTTCCCCTTCACTTCACAAAATTTAAAAGGAAAACAGATTGCCTAAAAAGGTTCTTAATGGTATAATAAAAAGGTTGAGTGTTTATTATACCGAGCCTTTTAGCTACACAGCTAATGGGCTTTTCTGCATTCCGGAGAGAAGTCGTCACCTCTTTTCCATGAATTAATACTAACATAGCCGAACAAGAATAGCAATGTTTATTTTTCCTTTTTTATCCAAAATATTTATTTTATGTCAATAATTAACAATGATTACATGAAGCTGTATGCGTTAACTAAATTTTAACAATTATTTAACAAAAACTTTACAAAACTAACCCTCTTTGTCGGATTTTTTAATTTTTAGTTCTTTGCAACTATATGCCCCCCGATTAGTAAAGGGGGGCTTTTCGATGCCAGGGTATTTAAAATCAGCCGATTCGTGAGATTTCCCTCTCATCCTAGCCCAACACCCTAAACAAAAAGCCAAAAGGATGGGTTTTCCTTTTGGCTTTTTAAATACTTTAAGCTGGGTTCAATTCTAATTTATTCCCTTGCTTTGCACCATTGGCCTGCTCGATTTCAACGGTTCCCTCTGTTTCTAGGTTGTCGCCGTTGGCCCGTAGCCAAGTGGCAATTTCGGAGATGATGGAGCTGACGCAGCCGTCTTCGAATGGGGATTTAAGGTTAGCATATTTGCAAAGTTCAACGAAGGACATGGTTCCCCCGACTTTACATAGCTCCAGATAGTCATGCCAAGCTTCTGCGTGGTTTTCCTGGTCCCGCTTCCAAAATTGAAGGGCACAGATTTGTGCCAAGGTGTAGTCGATGTAGTAGAATGGCATTCCGAAGATGTGGGCTTGTTGCATCCACCAGCCACCTTGCTCTAAGAAATCGCATTTGCTGTAATCTTTGTGAGGAAGGAATTGCTTCTCGATGTTTCTCCATGCCTCTTTACGTTCTGCCGGTGTTGCTTCAGGGTTTTCGTAAACCCAGTGCTGGTAAGCGTCAACCGTTACCCCGTAAGGAATGAATTTGATGGCATCCCCTAAATGGGAATATTTGTACTTGGCTGTTTCTTCTTTGAAGAACAGGTCCATCCACGGCCAAGCGAAGAATTCCATGCTCATGGAGTGGATTTCACAGCTTTCATAAGTCGGGAAGCTAAGTTCCGGCACTTCGATGTGACGGGAAGAGTATACCTGGAACGCATGGCCCGCTTCATGGGTCAGCACGTCGATGTCCCCCTTAGTCCCGTTGAAGTTGGAGAAAATAAATGGCACTTTATAATCGGAAATGTAAGTGCAATAACCGCCGCCCTGCTTGCCGAGTTTGTTCACCAAGTCCAGAAGGTCTTTTTCCACCATCAGGTCAAAGAATTCCTTCGTTTCAGCCGATAATTCACTGTACATTTTCACGCCATTTTCAACAATCCACTCCGGGGAGCCTTTAGGCGTAGCATTCCCGCTCAAAAATTCAAAATTTAAATCGAAATACTCTAATTTATCAAGCCCTAAACGCTGGCGTTGTTTTTCGTACAATTCGCTGGCAACTGGCACGATGTAGTCAAGTACCTGTTGGCGGAAGTTTGCCACCATTTCAGGGTTATAATCGGTGCGGTTCATGCGGACATAGCCCAGTTCCACGAAGTTGTTGAAGCCCAGTTTTTTGGCGATTTTCGCACGGAGTTTCACCTGTTGGTCGTAGATGGATTCAATGGTGGATTCGTTTTCCGTGTACCAAGCATACTTCACTTGGGAGGCTTCTTCGCGGACACTTCGGTCGCTGTCAACCAAGTATTTCCCGATGCCCGGCAGGGTCAATTCCTCGCCACGGAAGTTTAATTTTGCCGTCGCCATCAACTTGGAATACTCGCTGGACAACCGGTTTTCTTCCTGCAAATCTTCAATAATCTCCGGAGAGAATGCTTTCAAAGAATACTCCGCTAATTTGAAAAATTGCTTGGAAAGTTTCGCCTCAAGCTCGGGACGGAACTTGGAAGCCACCAATAGTTGATAGAAATTGGACGTCAACTCATCGTATAATGGCCCTTGCTGATCCCAGTACTGGTTCTCCCCATCATAAAATTCATCCGTCGTGTCAATGCTGTGGCGGATAGATGCCAACGTCCCCATGGTTTGCACATGGCTGCGGATTTTATTCACTGCTTCGACTGCTTCAAGCTGTGCCTCGGCAGAATCTGCCCCTTCGATTTGGGCAAATAAAGCTTCCAACTGTGCCTTGATGTCCTCAAATACCGGACGATCGTACTTATAATCCTGAAATTTCATCTCGCTTCCTCCTATTAATAGAATGCCTCTAATTCACTTGTTTTGACTATTATACCTTACCTCTAGCCAAAAATATAGGGGCTATGTTAAAATTAAGGAAAGAAATATGAAAAATGCTCCGCTGATATAAGCATACAAATCATAACCTGTATTTTTGAATACAATGCAAAGCACCACTAAGAATGTCAAAAAAAATTTTTTAACATACTCCTTCTTCAACATCATTGCCATCCTACACGAACGGGATGCCTACCTGTAACTATCGTTAATGCGTTCACTTCAAACCAAATTCCTCTTGTTACAGTTATGGAACTGATTACCCCTAATGATTGTAGCATTTTAATTACTGTCGTTTTAGGAAGCCAAATGCCTGCGATTGAAATTCCCCCTGTCATCCATCTGATTGTAGTTGCTGAAAGAGACACTCTGATTCCAAACCAATGGAAAGTTACTTTATTCACTCCATTTGTACGAGCGACCGGGGATATTGGCATCGTATCAAAGCTCGGCTGAGTAAACGAAACTCCCTCCGATGTAATAGAATAACTCGCCGTCCCGAACAGACTATTTACGTACTCAATCTGAGATTTAATGGCATCATTCATCTCTGTGAGAATGAAACTCAAACGTCTTATTTCTTGAAAAGATAACTCGCTCATGCCTTTCGGAGAGATTTTAAAAGATCCGTCAAATTCGATTGTAACAAACGGATCAAATCTCTCCTGCTCAGAAAATGTGATTTCCGGAAGAGTGGCCCCGCCTGCTAAAAATATAAGATTATCGTACGCTGGCTGACTTGGAATTAAAACACCTCCTGTAATCCGTTGCTGATTCGCTTGGGCAATGGTGGCTAATTGTGGTGAAAATGCATTTGACAGAGTAAAGGCAGACAAAAGAGCGAGCGCTAATTTAGCAGAACTTTTTTTAATTTTACTATGATCCATAAAATCCCTCCTATATGATTTTACATACGCCCCTTGGGGTATGAGTATAATAACAGTTGACCATTGTCGGAAAAAGTGCTTTCTTCTGTAATCGCTAAAAGTTACAAAAATTCTATCATTTCGCAACCTATCCACTCTAAATGGTACCTCTAATAACTCCAGTTCACTCGGATGAGCGGTCTTTTTCCGCCCATCCCAATAGCCCACCAAAGGGGGATACCTTCCTACAGAAGGGCGGGGACCCTGCCAACAAAAATGCCATGAAGCTCCACTTCACTGCAATGCTCTTAATCTTTATTGCGCCGAGGAGCGCAAGGTCGTGAGCACCGTAGAAGCATTTTTACTTCCTCGGCTTTACGAAAAAATCCTCTCTCATACGAGCGTGGCTCTGACGGTTTTCTTGTTCTGAGGAAGGTCACGAAGTGAGTACCGTAGGAAACAAAGCGAGTTAATAGAGGCACCCTAAATATAAATGTCTCACCTCTAGCCAATAATATCGGATCTGTGTTAAAATTAAGGAAAGAAATATGAAAAAGTTGGTCTCTGAAAAACCTTCTGTCTACTCGATGGCTTCCACCACGTTTTGATTCCACTGGAAAGTCCCGCGACCAGAGGGAGGGGATTTTCAGCGGTCATAAAAAGAGGTGCATTTCATGGATAAAATCAAAGTGGCCTGCGTTGGCGACAGCCTGACGTGGGGATATATGACCGATAACCAGCCGTGGGACAATTACCCCGCCGTTTTGGGGCGGCTTTTAGGGGAGAAATACGATGTCGGGAATTTCGGCGACAACGGGCGCACCCTTTCTAAAGAAACCGATTACAGTTACTGGGATTTCGAGGGCTTTCAACAGGTTTCCCAGTGGCTGCCCGATTGGGTGATTATCATGCTCGGTACCAACGACACGAAGCCCTCCAAGTGGCAAGGCGAGGCTCATTACGAACAGCAGTACCAGAATTTGATTGACCATTTTAAGAACCTTTCCAAACAGCCTACGATTGTTTTGAATACCATCCCAACTGCTTTTTATCTGGAAAATGCTATGACCTACGATTTATTAGAAGCGGCATTGCAAGCAGTCCCCAAAATCATCAAGAAAGTCGGGAAAGCCAATGGCTTACGGGTGATTGACGTCCATGAAGCGACCCAAGGCCATCCGGATCTTTTCCCCGAGGATGGGGTCCATACCAGCACGGCAGGGGCCCGCTTCATCGCCGAAACCGTGTATGAAGGCCTGTCCAGCATCGAAAAATCCAACACGGACCTGTTCTCCAAAAAAGCCACCCAATATGCCAAGGGAAGGCCCGGTTACCCAACCTCCGTCCTCACTTACCTGACCAGCTTGCTGGATGAAAACCCGGTTTTCGCCGACATCGGTGCCGGCACCGGAAAATTGACGGAAGTCATAGCCAAAGGCGGTTATCAGGTGTTTGCCGTTGAGCCCAACCCCGACATGTTCGGGCAATTGGAACAGGTTTTAAGGCCCTATGGGAACGCAACCCCCGTATTCGCCACTTCCGAAGCGACCACTTTGCCGGACCATAGCGTGGATATGATAACGGTGGCACAGGCCCTGCACTGGTTTGATTTGGAGGCCTTCACCAAAGAATGCAAGCGTATCCTAAAGCCCGGCGGCTGGGTGGTTGCCCTTTACAACAATGCCAAGGCGGAAGCCAATTCCCAGCAAACCCACCGCACCCTGGCAACGGAGAAGTTTTTCCCCCACCCTATCATCCAGCATTTCACCCATCAAGTCCCGTACAATCAAGAGGAATGGCTAGCATATCACCAGTCACATTCCCACAATCCTTTGCCTAATGACCCAAATTTTGACGGACATATGCTAAAAGCGAGCCAGTATTTTGACGAAAACGCTGAGGATGGCACCCTTTTTTACGAAATGGTAACGGTGACATATGCCCAGCCCCTGAAAGACTTGAAATAGCTTCCGAGAGGTTGTATAATAAGTAGTGAAGCTACGAACTGGAGTGATTTTAATGGGACGTAAATGGAATAATATCAAGTATGGAAAGGCTGCCAAGGATTCTGCACGTTCGAAGATCCTGGCACGCTTCGGAAGGGAAATTTATGTGGCTGCCAAAAGCGGCGACCCGGACCCGGAACTGAACCGTAACCTGGCCATGGTTATTGAGCGTGCCAAGGTCGCCGGGGTCAACCGTGACATTATCGACCGTGCTATCAATAAGGCGAAAAGCGGTGCCGACGAGTCTTATGACCCAATCCGTTACGAAGGGTATGGCCCAAGTGGGGCTGCCGTTATTGTAGATACTTTAACGGATAACGTGAACCGCACCGTTGCCGAAGTCCGTTCTGCCTTTAACAAAAATGGCGGAAAAATCGGGGTCAACGGGGCAGTTGCCTTTATGTTCGAGCCAACTGCCTTATTTGCCTTCACTGGCAAAAACGAAGAGGAAGTCATGGAAGGCTTGATGGAAGCCGACATCGAAGTCCGCGACATCGAGGAAGAGGATGACATCGTAACGGTTTACGCCGATTTCGATCAATTCCACTCCGTCCAGGTCGGTCTTTCCGAAATGGGCGTTACGGAATTTGAAGCTTCCGAGCTCACCATGCTTCCAACTTCCACAGTAACCCTTGAAGGGGATGCCCTGGAAAAATTCATGAAACTCATCGACGTTCTAGAAGATTTAGACGATGTCCAACAAGTGTTCCACAACGTGGAGCTACCAGACGAAGAATAGCAGCGTAAAGCATAGCGGCAAAGAGCGTCGCTATGCTTTTTTGTGTTCGAGAAACCTTGCTATCACCACATCCCGCCGATAATTATTTAATTTTTGCGAAAAATGTGGTAAAATAGGATAAAAGCAAGGATTTTGATAGGAGAGAGATTATGAGCAAGCAAGAACCACATTTTGATAATGAACACGAAGCACCTGTTAGCAATCATTGGACCAGCAAGATTGGAGCCGGGTTTATTGCCCTGCTGACCATCATCGGATTTGCATTAATTCTTTATACGGGAGCCCGTACCGCGCTTTATCAAGAACCGCAAACAGAAGAACCGGCGGTCATTGAAACCCCTGAACCAGAAGAAACAGACGATAACGTTGAGGACGCTGTGAAAGAGGAGACAACCGATGAAGGCGAGGCTGACAAAGACGGTGAAGATGAGGATGCTTCTGGCGCAGAGGACGAAGATGAATTGATAACAGCCACTGATTCTGAAGTGCCGGGCATCACTAACGTCAGCGGAGCGTTTATCCGTTCCGAACCTGAGCCGGGCGCATCTATTTTAGCCCAGCTCCCCTTAAATACTGAAGTTTCTGTCACCGGTGTGGATGCTACAGGGAATTGGCTTCAAGTAGAGTATGATGGCAATACCGGATATATTTTCTCTGAATTTATTGACCTAAGCGACGAAGATTAAAATAAAAAGCGGACGATTACCTTGTAATCATCCGCTTTTTATTTTAGGGTACCTCTATCTGGCGATGCCACCAAGTGTCGGTGATGCCAGCATGTTTTTAATTTCTTCTTCTGTTGTTAGAAGGACATCTCCACTGATGGTGTGTTTCAAAACACCGGAGGCCATCCCGAATTCGGCACTTTCCTTATAATTTTTAGCGGAAAGGTCTAGTTGATGCATGACACCTGAAACGAAGGCATCGCCGCCCCCAACCCGGTCAATGATTTCAAACTCATAAGTTCGGCTAAAATCAACCTGGTCGTCAGCAAAATACGCATAGGCTTGGAGGCTATTTTTATGGGTGCTATGTGCTTGCCTGATGGTGCCAAAGATGACCTGGCAATTGGAACTTGATAAGAATTTGGAAAAGACCGCTTGGCGTTTTTCTTCAAGGGAATTGAATTCCCCTACGTCGATGCCAGCAAACGTTTCAATATCCCACATCGAGCCAAATACGACATGGACATACGGAAGGATTGCGCCAAGGACCGGTTTTGCTTCCTCAACTGTCCAGAGTTTCGCCCGGTAATTAAAGTCGAAGGATATGGTAATCCCCCGCTCGAAAGCAGTTTTTGCCAACTTCATCGTAAATGCCCGAATGCCCGGCCCTAGTGCAAGGGTGATGCCGCTAAGGTGAAGGTGTGTCCGGCCTTCTAAGACTTCCTCAACATCAAGAACCGATTCTTCTGCTAAAGCGATGGCGGCGAATTTGCGGTTGTAGACCACTTGGGAGGAGCGTACAGAATGCCCGACTTCCAAGTAGTAAGAGCCCAGAATGTCACCGCTCATTTTTGTGGCAGCTGTATTGATGCCATATTTTTGCAGGGACCGTTTGGCACTGATTCCTAATGGGTTCAGAGGAAGGATGGTCGCCATGGAAACATCATGCCCGAAATTGGCCATGGCAATGGCAATATTAGCCTCAGAGCCGCCATAAGTTACGTTAAAGCTGGTAGCCTGTTCTAATTTATCATGGTTTGGAGGGGTTAGGCGCTGCATAACTTCCCCAATGGTTGCAAATTTTTTCATGGTGTCGTCCCCTTTACTGGCCGCGGGCTTCTTTGACTTTTGCCACGAATTGCTTCGCAAGGGCTGTTACTCCTTCGTAATCACCTGTTTTAGCAGGTGCTGTCAGGTCAGAACCTGCTCCTACTGCTACACAGCCAGCTTTAATCCACTGGTCGATGTTGTTTAAATTAACGCCACCGGTTGGCATAATATTGGCATAAGGAAGCGGTCCTTTAACTGCTTTAACATAATCAGGACCGAATGCAGACCCTGGGAATAATTTAACGATGTCCGCTCCTGCTTCCATTGCTGTCACCATTTCTGTGATGGTCATGCAACCTGGCATGTAAGGGACTTGGTAACGATTGCAAAGTTTTGCGGTTGCAGCATCAAATCCTGGGGAAATGATGTAGTTTGCCCCCGCCAAGATGGCAATGCGTGCCGTTTCACTATCTAGGACTGTCCCCGCACCAATAAGCATTTCTTCCCCGAATTTTTCTGCCAAAGTTTTGATGACATCAGCTGCGCCCGGGACTGTAAACGTTAGTTCAATTCCTTTAATCCCACCTGCTAAACATGCTTTGGAAATTTGGATGGCTTGCTCTTCGTTTTCTGCCCGGATTACCGCCACAACCCCTGAATCCGTTAATTCTTTAAGTACCTGAAATTTTTTCATATTATTTTCCTCCAATTTTTATAATGTTGTCCCACGTTTCCAAATGGAAATCTCACGGTAACCTTCATATTCGTTTTTGACCCATTTTCCACTGGCAACGTCGCAGATGTAATTGATGAAATCCTGGACAGCTTCTTCTTTTGTGGTCATAATGGCAGCCTGAGCATCATAATCTACCCAGTTCGGCTTGCGCATGGCCAGCTCGGAATTGGTGGCAATCTTGACTGTCGGCACAAAAGAACCAATTGGCGTGCCTAAGCTTGTCGCATATAAGACCATCTGGCAGCCAGCCGCCCCAAGGGCAGTGGTACTAACCAAGGCGTTACTGGGGCTTTCCAATAAATTGAGCCCACGTTTTTTCAGCCGTTCGCCATAAGAAAGGGCATCTACAATATAGGTGCTTCCCATTTTTTTGATGTAGCCAAGGGATTTTTCTTCTAGCGTAGTTATCCCATTGCGTTTTTGGATGTATTCTTTTGGCATCCTGAAGTCATGGGCAAGCCCAACGACTTTTTGGAAAACTTCTTCGCTTTCGATTTTTCCAACCAGTTCATGGGAAGCTTCCACCATCCGCTGAAGTTCAGTCGTCACAACACTGCCGCCACTTCGGATTAAATAATCTGACAGGGCTGACATCAATGGACCTGCTGTAATGGCGGTAAATGCATCAAAATCCCCATATTTCAAACCGATTTTAAGTTTTCGCAGTAAAGAAGTGGAGCGATAATCATGGCGCATCAACTCATGGAGCTGGTGTAAGCTTTCTACCCCAGCGCCAATTTCATCAACATGGTCATTGGCTGTAATAAAGTGGATGCGTTCCTCATCGTAATCGCCAAGGGTTGCCTTGAAATCTTCGATGTGATTGCTTTCTTGTCCTAAGCCAAGTACTAACACTCCACCGGTATTAGGATGAAGGGCAATATTTTGCAAAATTTTTCGGGTGCTTTCTAAATCGTCCCCTACTTGAAAGCAGCCATGGGCATGTTCAAAAACATGGACGCCATCAACTTCTAACTTTTTCAGTTCACTCAAGAATTTTTCCTTGATTAACTGGGCCGTTTTATTGACGTGGCTGACGGTCGGGAGGATCCATAACTCGTTGCGGATACCGATTTCCCAATTTTTACGATGGTAAACCCGGATTTCCCGGTCCATCAACAGGTTTAATTTCTCATTGACTTTCGGTTGGAAGGCCAATTCCCCATTTCCTTCCCTATTGCTAGCAACATTGTGTGTGTGCACATGAGTCCCGGGCTCGATGGTTTGGCTAGCATATCCAATAGAAAAATTATCTTTTAAAATGGCTTCACCTTGCTCAATTTTTTTCGTGGCAATTTTATGTCCTGCTTGAACATCCTCCACTAAAGTGATTCCATCTGCAATTTCTGCCCCAGCTTTTAAATCATTGACGATGACGACGACGTTATCATTTTCGTGCAACTTTATAAAATGCTTCATTTACTCATCTCCTCGTTTACCCCAAAACCGAAGTAGGCATTGGGATTGTGATAGCAAATATTTTGGATAATCCCGCCGAGAAAGTTCATGTCTCCCGGGAATTCCCCCATTTCAACGTATTCCCCGAAAAGATTGCTTAGGATACGCCGGAAATACTCGTGGCGCGGGAAGGACAAAAAGCTGCGGGAGTCCGTTAGCATCCCTACAAACTGAGAAAGTATCCCGTTTGCGGCAAGGGAACGCATCTGGTCAATCATGCCATCTTTTTGATCCATGAACCACCAGCCTGAGCCGAACTGAATTTTCCCAGGGATTTCCCCATCCTGAAAGCATTGCATTAAAGTCACCACTTTGTGGTTATCGGCTGGGTTCAAGTCGTATATAATTGTTTTTGGCAACTCATTGGTGGCATCCAATTTATTCAGGTAAGCTCCTAGCATCCTAATGCTGAAAGAATCATTGATGGCATCAAATCCAGTATCTGGCCCAAGTTCAGCCAATTTGCGGGAGTTGTTGTTGCGAAGGGCACCAATATGAAGCTGCATCACCCAACCCATACGATTATACTCGCGGCCTAAATAATCGAGCAGGACTGATTTATATTTGCGGATTTGATTTTCTGTCTGGGGGATTCCCTCTCGCATCGCCACAAAAACCGTCCCGGCTTCCTCAAGTGTGGCCAAAGGGTCGTAACTCAGTACATCGATACCATTATCCGATGCCATTGCCCCTACACCCTTAAAAAATTCCATACGCAGCGTTAGCGCTTTTAGCAGGTGGTCGATGTCCTTGATTTCAAAACCGACGACAGTTGCTAACTGCTCCACCCACTGGGCGAAACCTGCATTTTCTATATTTACCGCTTTATCCGGGCGGAAAGTCGGAACCACTTTAAGGTCAATGGATTCCTCTTCACGGATTAAACGATGCCATTTCAAATCATCGACTGGATCGTCAGTCGTACCAACCACTTGAACTTTTTGCATTTGTAAAAGACCACGCACCCTAAACTCAGGTTCTTGCAACTTTTCATTGATTTGTTCGTAGATTTTCTTTGCATTTTGCTTATTAAGAAGCAGAGGGATGTTAAAATAACGCTGCAGCTCCATATGCGTCCAATGATAAAGGGGGCTTCCAATTAAATAAGGAACTGAATTAGCCCACGCTAAAAATTTTTCTTCCTTATTGGCATTTCCCGTAATATACTCCTCTTTCACACCCAGTGTCCGCATCGCCCGCCATTTGTAATGGTCCCCACCAAGCCAGACATCTGTAATGTTATCAAATTGCTTATTTTCATAGATTTCCTGGGCACTCAAATGGTTGTGGAAATCAATAATCGGCATCTCTTTCGCATAATTATGATAGAGAAACTTCGCCGCTTCGCTATGCAACATGAAATCCTGATCTAAAAATTTCTTCATGGTGTAAGCCCTCTCCTCTTAGTCGGCTCAATGCTCCCAACTCAATTTACAAATCTTCCCTTTAAGGATAGCACCTTTTAAAAGTGAATGCAATAACTCCCTTTGTTTTTCTAAAATAAACGCAAAAAAAAGAGCATGGTTTGGATAAAATGCTCTTTTTGACTCCTATTATTTGAAAACGCCTTGCAAGATGCCTCATAAGCATGGTTTCATTTATCACTCCGTCAACAGATTTGCCACTGATTATTCCCTGCCTACCAGCTTATAAAGGTCCTCTAGCTGTTCCTGGTGAGGCTGTGCGATGGATTCCACTAGGTCAATGACCTGTTGATGGTGCGTATGATTGTGTATAAGGGTCAACATGTCAGACATAGCTTCTTCCTGGAGGATAATCCGTCCTAAAAACTCACGGTCGACACCCTTGTCCCGGATGATGTTTTCCACTTCGTGAATCGGGCGGGAACCCCTAGTCAATTTTTTGTAAATCGGCCCGTAACTTGTGGAGTATTTCCCCTCTTTCAGTTTGTCGTCCGTCATACCTTCCTGGATCGTCGGGATCAGTGCATCAATTTTCTCCATATAGTGCTGCTTATCTTCGATAATCTGATTGGCGTATTTTTTAATAAGGGCGTCCTGTCCATAACGTTCTTCTGCTTTGGCAGTTGTTAAAATGACCCGTTGAAGTGCTTGAAGCCGCATTAGAAATTCATAATTCACATCGCCACTGCTATCCCGCATATCATAATACATTTCCTTTTCGATTTCCTTGTCAATCAATTGGATTTTACTGATATACTCTTGTTCTTTCAATGTCAAGGGTCGGTCTGAAGCACTGACTTTGAGAAATGTCCCTAATAATAAAATAACTCCAATGATTGCACCCAACTTCTTTCGCATATAAATCACTCCTGCTTTTAAAAACGATGAATACAATTAGGTTCCCCAAAATCTTTGATTTTAAACCTCCAATAAGCTACAGTTTCCTCATTACTGAGTTGTTATAATAAGAGAAGTAGCTCTTTTGTCAAAACCCAGTTTAGCCTCACTAAACCCAGAACCATTTCGCATACCGAACACTTTGTAAGGCTTGGTAGGTACGGCATGGATAACAGACTTATACACAATAAAATCCTGAATGTTCCACATGGAACATGTGAATAGTGGGGATAACTGGACAATTGATGAAATGAGTTTTTTGTCGAATAAAATAGAATAATAGAAAAAATCCTAGAAATTAGGAGGAAAACGTACCTATATAGCGGACTTATCCCCACTTTAGGGCAACGTTCCACATGGAACATGTGGATAATGTGGATAAGTTGGAATTTTCTCTTTGATGGAATCTTGGGGAAATCGTTCGTAATCGATGATGAAAAGAGCTGGAATCTGTGGATAAGACTCGAGAATTTCTCGCAAATTGTTGATAATCTTTTAATGAACATTACCAGCATCCGGTGGAAGAGCATTAACTCCGTAGGTGTTCCTGTTAGGTGATTGCAATTCTTTCGCAAAGGCTGTAATATATCGTTAACAATTGATTAATTCGGCGGGGATTGCACAGACTAGAAATAATAAGTTCAGTGAGGAGGGGGAGCATGATCTCCTATTATTTATCAGATGCGCAGGGTAATTTGAAAACGACTAGGCAGTTGGACAAACACTGCTGGATTAATATGATCAACCCTACCCATGATGAGATCAATAGCGTATCCACGGAACTCGATATCCCTTTGGATTTCATCGTGGATGCCCTGGATAATTATGAACGTTCGCGGATTGAGCGGGATGACGACAAGGTATTGATCATCGTGGATATTCCTATCGTGGAGAAAGGTGATCAACAAAAGGATATTTTCGATACCATTCCTTTGGGGATGATCGTGACCGAGCACCATTTTATTACGGTTTGCCTTCGTTCAACCCAGATACTGGACAATTTTATCCATAACAGGGTGCGGGGATTCCAAACCAATATGAAGACCCGATTCGCCCTGCAAATCCTGCTTAGCATTGCTACCTTTTATTTGCGGGATTTGCGTCTTTTAAATAAAAAGTCCGAAGAAGCTGAAATTTCACTGCATCAATCCATTAGCAATGAGCAATTATTTGACATTATGAACGTGGAAAAATCCTTGATTTACTTGCTCACTTCCTTAAAATCCAACCGTATAGTGCTAGAGAAATTAACCCGCCAAAAGTTTCTCAAAATTTATGAGGAAGACGATGATTTACTGGAGGATGTAATCATCGAAATGAACCAGGCGATTGAGATGGCAGAGGTCCAAAGCAACGTCTTGGGAGGAATGATGGATGCTTATGCTTCCATTATTTCCAACAACGTCAATGATATTATGAAATTCCTAACCCTCATAACGATTATTTTAACCGTACCAACTTTAGTTTTCAGCTTTTATGGTATGAATGTCGCCCTGCCTTATGAGTCCACCCCAGGGGCATGGCTCCTAACGATTGCCATTTCGTTATTTTTCTCCCTGTTCCTGGCTTGGTTCCTGTGGAAACGAAAATTATTCTAGAACCGTAAAACCCCCAATATTCCAAAGCGGAGAGTCTGTTTTGGAATATTGGGGGTTATATATTAACGTCATCTATGATCTTGGAGGGAGTAGCAAACTTCTCGGTAAAGGTTAGCTGATAAGACGTTTACAATATGTCGCATGCTCACTCTATCACAGTTTTTACCCACTTCCCCTATCCCAGAAAGGGTTTTTCTTTCTGGGATAGATTCGGCTATTTATGATAGGGCTCATTATTATTAATCCGATATGTGCGATAAATCTGTTCTAAAAGGATTAACTTGAATAGCTGGTGGGGGAATGTCATCTTAGAGAAGCAGAGTTTGGCGTCAGCTCTTTTTTTGACTTCGTCGGATAAGCCAAGGGAACCGCCAATGAGGAAGGCGACGTTGGAATTTCCCCGAAGTGCCAGCTGGCTAAGCTCTTGAGCAAATTCTTCGGAGGTCTTCATCTGTCCCTGTAAATCAAGGGCTATCACATACATGGAGTCCTTGATTTTGGAGAGGATTAACTTGCCTTCCTTCTCCTTAATAATATCCATTTCTTTTTGTGATGCATTATCCGGCGTTTTTTCGTCAGGGACTTCTATCATGGCCAGTTTACAATAGCGGGATAGTCTTTTAGCAAATTCCTCAAGACCCATCTTGATGTATTTCTCCTTGATTTTCCCTACGCTTATGATGGTGATGTTCATTCGTAGTCTGACTCCATATTTCCTGGGATGATTTTATACACAGCACGGTGGTCGCAGAACTGGCAGGATACAGGCTGGGCATCGTCTACTTCCACTAAAATCGGCAATTTTTCTTCATCGTCTAAATATCTATCCATTGCTTCTTCAACGTGTTCTAGGCAAGTAAGCATAGCAACAACTCCTCTCATTCCAGTCGAGCTTCGGGCACTACTCCACCCGATATTTTCTCAATACCTCCCGCCGAAAGCAATCCACTTTCTCTGGGAGGCATTCCAAAAATTCGGGATTCCGTGAGCGAGTGCCTTCAGCATCCTATTAGTTATAATTGCACCACATTAGACGGTGCCAACGGGTAAGTCATGTGAAGTTTCAAGCGGTCCAAGTTTACTTTTTCTTCCTTCAAAATGAACTCCACGGTCATCATGGCTAGGTCTGGCAAGTTGGCATCCTGGCTTAAGTGGGCTAAAAAGATATGCTTCGTGCGGTCGCCGATAAGTTGGCTCAAGGCATAGGCAGCATCCTCGTTGGACAAATGCCCGACATCGCTAAGAATCCGCTGTTTAAGCATCCACGGACGGTCACACATTTGAAGCATTTCCACATTATGATTCGTTTCAAAAATATAGGCATCGGCATTGGCAATTTCCTTCAAAATATCGCCGGTGCAATAGCCGGTATCGGTCATATATACCAGCGACTTATCCCCATGCTTGAAAAAATAACCGACAGGGTCTACGGCATCGTGGGAAATCCGGACAGGCATGACCAGCAAGTCGCCGATTTCATACCAGACATTCTTGCGGACGGCACGGACCCTTTCATAACCTTCCCGCAAAATGTTCTTGCGATACATGGCATCCAGGGTTTTTTCCGTGCCCCACACTTCCAGGTGCCACTTCCGAATGGCAACCCCCGCCCCTTTGATGTGGTCGGAGTGCTCGTGGGTAATCAGCATATGCTCAATCTTATTCTCGTCAAAACCCTGGGTTTTAATCAATTCCTGAAGCTTTTTCAACGTCAAACCGCTATCAATCAGCAAACAGGTTTCATCCGTTTCAATAATCGTCGCATTCCCGATACTCCCACTGGACAGCACACACACCCTCATACCCATTCAACCCCTTTCTCTTGGGAAAAGAATGCTAAAACCCTTCCCCTTATTTTAACGTTGCAAAACAGCCAACTTACATTATACCATGATTTTTCGACAAAACAAGAGGTAGATTTTTCATTTTTTAGGCTGTGGATAACGGGAAGCGATAAGGGGAAGGAATGGATAAGTTATACACATAATTGTGGGTAACTTATTCACATTATGGAATTTCCACGTGGAACAACAGGAAAAGGGACTGGTATGAAGAACGCATACCAATCCCAGAAAAAGACCCCGACCTTTTTAGGAACCGGGGATTATCTATCGAATAGCTGATTTCTGAAAATTGCTCCATCCAACTAAAATGCCGACGGCTATCCAACCGAAGGGGACTCCCATCGTCCTGATTACTTCCATCGCCTGTGCTTCAGCCATGTATACAGCGCCCTGTAAAATCTCCAATAACTCAATGTTTTGCAACAAGAGGAATACTTCATAGATGTGGGTACCTAACCATTGGATGGTTAAAAAGGGAAGGATGGCCATAGCGAAGGGGATGATGGAGAAAAGGCTGGTTTTTTTAACGATGAACCCGCAGGTTACCATTAAGGTTGTGAAGGCCAATAATACGGCTAGTTCGATGAAAACGGGTATTAGAAAGTTCTCAAAGGCTGATGTATCATTAAGGGATTGTCCCCGGATGGTTGCGATTGCCATCCCTGACCCCAAATGAACAAAGTAGGCCATCACGCAGAGGATACTGGCTAATGCCCATTTGGAAATAAAGAATTTTGTTCGGCAGATTCCCATAGAAAGCGGATTTTTAATCGTTTTGTAGTCGAATTCCTCTGTTATTAAAACTTGCAAGAGGGCCGGGAGAATCAGCAAAACGTTGACGGGATTACCCGTTGCGTTTATACTCATGATGACTGAAAAAATAGACCAGCCATGGAAAGCGGGCAGCACGATTAGTGCACCGAAGGATAGGTAAATCATCCAGCCCCGAAACATTCTTTGGCTATCTGCTAAAATCATTTGCTTCATTTGAACCCTCCCTTGATTTTTCCTAGCCAATCCATAGGGTTTATGCCGCAGCTGGCTCCGAGGGCGAATCCCAGTGCTAGGCTGCCTATTGACCGGTTCACTAGCCAAAAAACAAGTGCCAGAATAATTCCCATGAAGTAAGCATTGCAATCCTGTGATTTTCTTTGCATATTAATCCCTCCATTATGGGCACCTCTATTAACTCGCTTTGTCCTGATTTGCGAGGATTTTTTCGTCAGTCCTAGGAAGCAAAAATGCCCTGAACTGGAGGTTCATGGTATTTTTGCTGACGACGGAATGGCGGAAAAAGACCGCAAAGTTGGATGAATTGGAGTTAATAGAGGTGCCCTTATTTAATTTCCGAACGTTGGAACCAGGTTAAGCCCATGGCAATCCCTACGATGATGTATCCTGCTGCGATGAGGAAAATGCGGCTGGCATCCCCTTGGGTGATTTCTGGCAACCTGGTGATGTTCACCAACTGAAAGCTAAGGTCGTGTTGGATGAGCCGCTCAACTAGGGGGTTGCCATGGAAAGTTTGGGATAAAATCATGGGGATAAACATCCAAGCCCCGGCTACATACGTTAGGTAAGTGGTATTTCGGACGATAAAGCCGATGCCAGATAAGAACACGGTCGTGGCGATAATCAGAAGTAATTGCAAGGAAGCCGGTTGCCAGACACTTCTAAGGAATTCCAAGTTAAATTCCCCACCGAATCCATTGGCCAGCGTTGAGAGGAGGGTTCCCCCTACCAGATGGACCAAGTAAAACAAAGTAGCAAAGAAAACGGCCATCAACACCTTTGCAAAGAAGTAGGTGGTTTTAGCATATCCAAAAGCGATGACATTCTTTACCGTTCCATTGCTCCCATAGCCTTTGCTGAAGTCGTCCGTCACGATAAGGGCGACGATGGTTATGACGAACAGGGTGACATTATTGGCCAAATTCATGAGGTAAAAGGGCATGGTCGCACCGCTAGCCATCATGTACAGGTCGCCCGCACCTGCCTGCCCAACCCCGAATACGTGCATGGAAATTAATAAAATCAGGACTCCCATACAAAGATAAACCATCCGACCCCTGAAAATCCGTTGTGTGTCTGCTATCATCATATTCAGCATCTTATTTTTCCTCCTTCACTAGTTCCATGAAATACGCTTCCAGATTATCCTCGACTTTAGAAATCCCAAGAACATTTACCCCGCCCGAAACCAAGGCCTGATTCACGACATGGGATTCGTTCATGTACTCAAACAGCCGGATTTCCTGCTCGCCGATGACTTTGTAGTTCCTCGTCCCCAGCTGTGTTTCGATGACGGACAACGCTTTGGGAATGTCCGACACCTGGATGGATAAACTGCTTTGGCAGGCATCAGCCAACTCCTCCGCCGTCAATTCCTTCACCATCCGCCCATTTTCAATAATCCCATAACGGGTCGCCACCAATGACAGCTCTGTCAGCAAATGGCTGCAAATCAAAATGGTAATCTGGCGCTCTTTGCTGAGGGATTTAATCAACTCACGCATCTCCACAATCCCCATCGGGTCCAAACCATTGAGCGGCTCATCCAAAATCAGCAAATCCGGATTATTCAAAAGGGCAAGCCCAATCCCCAGGCGCTGTTTCATACCCAGTGAATAATTTTTGAACTTCTTTTTTCCAACTTCTGCTAAACCCACAATCTCCAAGGTTTTTTGAACGATTTGCTTATTGGGAATCCCTTTCAAACGCTGATAGTACTCCAAGTTCTGGACGGCATTTAAATTAGGATACAAGGACGGGTTTTCGATGACACACCCCATCCGCTCCCTAGCTTCGCGAAGCTCCTTACCGTTAGTGGCACCAAACAATTCAATTTCCCCGCTATCCGCATGGCATAAGGAAGTAATCATCCGCATCACTGTTGTTTTACCCGCACCATTTCGCCCAATCAGCCCATAGATTTCACCTTGCGGAACCGTCATATTAATCCCATCCACAGCCCGCTTGCTCCCATAACTCTTTGTAATCCCCGTTAACTTCAGTACATTATTTTGCATAACTCTCAGCTCCTCCATGTCTTGTTGATAAACTTATTATACCTGCAAAGTCTTAACCAACCCTAAAAAAAGTCTTAAAAAAGCCTTAATTTCCGTGGAAAAGGCAATGGGATTGAGCCATTGCCTTTTTGCTATTCTACCATTTTAAAGCCAATTCCCCAGACCGTTTGGATGTATTCGTTGTTTGGGTCCAGCTTGGCGATTTTGCTTCTTATTTTACTGATGTGGACATTGATGGTATTTTCGTCACCGTAAAATTCATCGCCCCAAACTTGTTGGTATAAATTATTTTTGGTGTAGACCCGCTTTGGGTTTTCCATGAGGCATTTTAGGATGGCAAATTCACGTTTCGATAAGGAAAGGGGATGGTCCCCGATGAATCCCTCGAATTGGTGCAAGTCCAGCAAGACATTTTTAAAAACTAAGGTGCTTTTAGCATAGGAAGCCTCCTGTTGACGAAGTTGCACCTCAATCCGAACCAATAATTCCCCTGTATTGAATGGCTTGGTCAGGTAGTCACTGGCTCCCGCCCGTAAAAGTTCTATCGTGCTTTCCTTATTGTCAATGGCGGTCAAAACGATTGTCGGTATCGCCTTCTTTTCGTGCATTTCTGTTAGGACTTCCATTCCCGATTTGCCGGGCAGCATTAAGTCCAGCAAGACCAGGTCATAGTCGTTTTGGTTGATGTATAGCAAGGCTTCGGTTCCGGAGTATGCGCCTTGCACCTCATAGCCTTCCTGGGTTAAGATTTCCAGCAGCAAGCTGTGGATGTGGTTGTCGTCTTCAACGATTAAAATTTTTGCCATGCTCGCCAACCCTTTCTTTGAATGTGACTTGTAACTCTATCAACCCGCCTTGGAATTTTGCTGAAATCATTCCGCCCATTTGAACGAGCAGTTCCTGGGTAATTGCCAATCCGAGGCCTGTACGCTTGCTGATCCTGGACATGTCGGACGTATAAAACCGCTCGAAAAGCCGGTCGATTTCCAGAGATTCGGGATAGGCTATTTTATTCCTGAAAAAAATTTGGTTGCCTATGATTTCGAGTTGGAAAAACTCCTGTCCATGGCAAAGGACATTTTTAATGAGGTTTTGAAAAATTCGGACGATGGAAGCCTTGTCACCAATAACCTCTAAAGGGGTATCGGGAAATTTTAGGTCGACTTCAAAATGTGCCTGAACAAAGTCCTCATAAAATGAAAGAATGGTTTCCTGAAGCAAATGGGAAACATCGAGGGTTTCCATCTGATAAATGACTTTTCCTTCGATAACCTTGGTGTAGTCGAACAATTCCCCCATTAAGGTGGTTAAACTTTCTAGCCGGCTTTCCACTACCGCTACGTATTCAGCATGTTTTTCCGCAGAAAGGTTGCTTGATTTTAAAAGCTGGATATATCCCAGGGCTGAAGTGAGGGGCGTCCGAAGGTCGTGGGAGACATTGGTAATCCCACTCCGAAAAGATAGGCTGGCACGCTCACTTTCTATCAAAAGCTGCTGGTACTTATCCAGGATTTCATTCAACCCGATTTCCAAATTGCGAATATCCTTGTCATAGGTCCGAGTGGTGAGCCGCATATTCGTCGTCTGCCCACCAATAATATGCAATTTTTTATAAATAATCGCCAAATCCCGCTTGAGCCGGTAAATATGGAAAGCCGCCACAAGAAACGCAAGTCCGAGAAGAATCGCAATAATCGTCATGAGTTTGCCTCCGATGTGAGTGTTGGTAATATTATAACATAATTTAGGTTTTTATGCTAAGGGCGGTATTTCCCCTATCTGGTTAGGCTTGTTATCGCAATTAGCTATGATATAATAAGGTTATCTAATACTTAAAATTTACAGCAGAGGTGAAGTAGCTTATGACAAGTACGATTGAATTACAAGTACGAACAGGAATCGTCCCTTATGTACAAAAACCTGATGCAGAATTAGAAATAGCTCAACAAGCCCTTATCATGTATCCTTATATAAAAAATGAAACCATGTCCCATGGATATGTAGCGAATCTTCTCGGAATTTCTAAGCTGGAATTAATAGAAATTTACGGCAATTACGGAATTCCCTACTTGGATATGAATGAAGATGAGTTTGAAAAAGAGGAACAGGCGGTCAAGTCAATGTTGGGTGAAATTGGATGATTGTTATTTCGGATACTACCCCAATTGTTGCACTGCTTAAAGTAAATTAGCTGAGTTTACTAAAGGAGTTGTTTGGGACTGTGATTATTTCTCAAGCAGTTTTTGATGAACTAACTACTAACCCGAAATACTTTTCTGAAGCAGAAGCCGTTAGAATCAGCTCTTTCCTTGAAATCATCCCTGTACATAACCAACAATTTGTTCAACAATTAATCCAGAAATACCGTTTGGATTTAGGGGAATGTGAATCCATTGTACTTGCTAACGAACTAGAAGCGACACGAATCCTCATCGATGAGAAAAAAGGACGCAGTGTGGCAGAAAAAAGTGGTTTAAACATTATGGGTACTATTGGCTTGCTAATACTTGCATATAAAAAGGAATTAATTGATGATATAACCGCCCTCAGCTGCCTTGAAGAAATGAGGAATAACGGTATCCGAATTGGAGAATCACTTTATCATTTAGCAAAGAATACATTTTCTGAACGAACTGAAGCTATTCTAAAACCCCACTTCGGAGATTTCAACCATCCGAAGTGGGGTTTACCATATTTTCTAGTCGGGAAAATCTTCGAGGGAAAGCCTGTGTGGCTCTCTCATCTGTGGATAATAATTGCCCCTATTCTCACTTAAAATGAGGGTTATCCCCATACTTGTGGACAGCCTATCCACATTATGCACATTCCACGTGGAACAATGAGGGGAATTATCAGGTGGTTTTATCTCCGATTGGTCCAAAAAAGTCTGGCTTAGGGAATGACTTGCCTAGTCAGACTTTTTGGCAATAGCCGAATGATAGAGTTATAAAGCAAGGTAGCCCAGCGATTTTCTGGATTACCTTGCTTTAGTCTGCCCTTGTCATCATCCGCCACATGCCGATGTCTTGGAATCCCGCCCTCTTATAAATATTTCCCGCTTTGGGATTGTCGTAGAATAGGCAGACGGATTGTTTGTCTTGGAATAAATCTGTTAACATTTTCCCTAGGATTACCGAGGTATAACCTCGTTTGCGGTATTCTGGCAAGGTGAATACCCCTACAATCATCGCCGATAAGGAGTTTTCTGCTGTGGTGCGGATCCCTGAGACGATTTTTCCATCCTCTTCGATGTAGTAGTACCTATCCGCTTTGCTTTGCAAAGCTTTTTGCAGCTTCGATGCCTGGCTCTCAATGCTTTCCAACTTGACCGAATCAAATTCTTCGATTTGGGAGACTGCCGCTGCCAGCCGCAAGGCATCCTCCATCACCGCCACTTTCACCTGCTCCTTCAATCCACCTTCCAAACAGCTTAGGCTCGCAGCAGTGCATTCCGCAAAATAGGTGTCCCGCACTTTGTATCTTTGGAAATCATGCTCAAACGGTTGTAGTATTTCAAGTGTTCCGCTAATGACGTTCGGCTGGTGCTTCTGGATAATGTTCACGAAGCCCTCCCGGTGATAGCCCTCTAAGCCATAGAAAATGAAGCTATCATAGTAGCGAAGGAGGACTGCCATCAGGTTACCCGTGCCATCAAATTCGCCCCAAAGTTCCTGGAAATCAGTTTCGTAGCCATAAATTTCGATGTCCCCGATGATGAAAAGGTTCTTGGACGGGTCGCGTTTAAGCAGTGAAAACAATACTTCTTGGTCTGCTGAGTTTAGTTTTCTAATCATTTGAAGCCCTCCTCGCTATCCCATGCCAAACTTTTTTAGGCAGGTCATATCTGAATAAATCGATTTCCGTTAAAAACTCTACTTCCCAATCCGCCAGGAAATAATGGATGTCCTTTTCGTCGAAGAACCGCTTGTAGCTGGAAGTTCCAGTGAAATAATAGTGATGCTCCACTTCCTCGCCAACGCCTGCCCCATAGTTGGTATCGCTCATGGAATTTACCCGAAATAACAACGTCCCACAAGGCTTTAGCACCCGTTTTATTTCCCGTAAAATCTCGAAAGTAACGGCTTCGGAAAAATAATGGAGGGATAAATCCGCGATAATTACATCCGTAAAGCTGTCCTCGAAGGGGAGCCCTTTTGCCATATCAAAGCATTCCGCCTGGTTAATTTCGGGGAAATTCCGTCGGATATTGGCGATAGCATTTTCCGAGTAATCACAGGGAATAACCGTTTTACCTAATTTCAATAATCGGACGATATTATTTCCGCTACCGCAACCTAAGTCGATTATGGGAGTCTGGCAATTTTGTATAACTTCGGAGTCTTTCAGCCAACCATCCACTTTTATGGATTTCCGTTCATAGCTTTTATGTTGTGTGTCCCAGTAAATTCGCTGAAGTTCCAATGCTTTTTTGTCCATATGTACCCTCCTTAGTACCAGATATTGAAAACCACTTCGCCGATGGTTCTGCCCCAGGTTAAATACTTCGAGTGCTCTTTGAAATCAATTTTTTTTAGGATGCGTTGTAAATTTCCATAAGCTATCGCCACTAATATCATACGTTAAGTATACACCAATCCCAACCACTTTCCTATATAAAAATGGCTGAAACTTTGGCAAAAGTTTCAGCCATTTTTCACATAAATATCCTTACTAGGAATGTGAGTACCGGGATGCCGATTAATGTACGGATGATGAATAATGCGAATAGTTTCCCTATATTGAGGGGAATTTTTGACTTAAGAATGGAGATTCCGGTTTCTGTCATGTAGATGATTTGTACGATGGAAAGTGCTCCCAAGATTAACTGGGTAGCCAAATAATCATAAGCCTCATATAAGAGGAGTGCTGGCAAGTACATATCCAAGAAACCGATTAAAGTAGCAGGGGCAAATTGCATAGCCCCATCAATGCCGAATAACTGCAAGAACCACCCCATCGGCATGGAAATCACCTGAAAAATCAGGGTAAATTCAAAAATTGCCAAGGCTATGGTGCCCCACGCCAAAATCAGTGGAATCAAGTCGAAGAAAATATTGATGTACATGTCGATTCCATTTTGAAACACATCTTTAAATTTCCTTTCGGAGGCCCTGTGGGCTGCTAATGACACCGCATGCTTGAATACACCGGCATTTTCAGGAACCACTTCATCCAGTTGTTGGCCGACACCCGGTAAATAGGTATCCGAAAGCCCACGAAGTGGCCAAATACGTGGAGTGATCAACGCAAGGAGAATACAAGTCGCACAAATAATCAAATACCAGGGGACAAAATGGCTTTCAATCCCGATGGCGTTAGCGACCACGAAGGAGAATGGGAGGGATACGAAGGCAAAATTGGTACAGATAACCGCTGCCTCACGTCCCGTATAATACCCCTTTTCATACTGGCCTCGGGTCAAAATAATGGAAGCCAGGGAGGAACCGAACCACGAAGCCATCAAATCAACGGAAGAACGGCCTGGCAACGTGAAGAGGATGCGGACCACTTTGCTAATGAGAATCCCCATAAACTCCATAATCCCGAAGTCGGTAAGGATTGGGATGGCAAACCCTAAAATGAGGAAAACTGCGATGAGATGGGAAGCAATCCCTTTCATGACCCCGCCTGTAAAGGGAGATATAATCACGGCTGGCCCTACCCCCAAATAAATCACCCATACGAAAAATGCAGAAACGGTACGGCTAACAAAATACAGGGGAGTAGTGCTGAAGACGCTTTCCAATACTTTATTTTTAAATGTAGGTTTGAAAATGGCCGACAAGGCGGAGCCTATCCAAGAAATTGTAACAACTCCCAGCAAAATCCATGTTGCTATATTTTCTTCACCTATGCTAAATAGCGTATGTTCAAGCCAGTTGATAGCAAACCCCAAGGGGATATTAAAGGCCTCTTCCGTTGGGATGGGAGCCATAAACAAGATTGCCCCAATTAGGGAAATCACAATAAATTTCAAAATATGAAGCTTTTTCGGCGACTCCAGTTGGGTTGACTGAACCAGATTCACCTTTTTTATGTTATTCATTCCTATCACATTCCAATCTACATAGAATCCTTGCTGGTCAATTATAACATAACGGTTCCCGCTAAAAATCCGTAGATTGAAAGAAATTCCGTGGAATTGTTTTTACTTTTTGGGCTAATCCAACAACCTTCCCTGTAAATAGGAATGCATGATATAACTGCGGTTCTCAAAATATACTCCCGAATCAAAGAAGGAAATTTCGTCGCTTATAAATGAAGTTAGAACCTCGAAAAATACCTCTGCAACATTATCGCCCTCTTTAAGGACATCCAATACTAAGTTACGATATACCTTCCCAATGGCGGTATGGCTAGGCACTTTAAATTGACTGCTCGATAGCAAATCAAATTCACCTTCTGAAATCCCGAAATCTTCGATTAATTCATCAGATACTTGCCCGAAAGAAAGGCAATGATTAACTTCTGCTACTTGTAATTGATGCTCCAAGCCCTCTTTCCCTAATTTTGAAGTGACTTCACAGACTCTATTTTTAGTTTTTCGAGCAGTAAATTCTATCAGTGAGGCAACATAGTGAAGGTTATTTTCTAAGCTAGGCATTGTTGATAACCTCACTTTTCACGAATTTTAACGTAGATAAGCCTTGTATGGTATGAAAGCTTAACTGATGAGTTGGTTTTTTAAATTTCGCATAGGCTAAGAATATTTCCCGCGGCATTTTTCCATTCAAAAAATCATCCACGTATTCCCAAATCTCATCATCTGCCATAGGCCCTTCTACAATATCGTACCGGTGTAGATTCCCATTGCGGCAACTTGCGATGAAATCTAACCACTCATCGTTAACTTCATCAAAATGCAAAACATTCAATTCCTTATTTTCTTGATATTCATAAATGTTAATGGTTGGATTTCCTAGTTTTACTTTATTTTTTCGACGAATAGCCCAAACTTTGGCTTGTTCCATGCTATTTGTACAGTAAAATCCCCAGGAAAAATCTTTCGTATAGTAGCTCCGGCGAATTTCAGGAAACTCTACAACTTGATTACTTGCATGGTATAACTCCATTCTGCCGCCTCCCTCGTTTTTCTTTCATTATACCATATATCAATGTAAAAAAAAATCAGGCTCCAGAAATGGTTAAATTTCTGGAGCCTGATTTACACTATTTTAAATCTGTGATAATGTGTCTACTTCTTTCATCATTTCAATGTATAAGTCATAATTTTTATCGAGTATATCTGCTAATCGAATTCCTCTAAAAATATCTTCATACTTTTCTTGCAGTCGTACAACTTTGTCATCATGATCGAAATTGCGACAAGCAAAGGAATTCAATCCATGGAAAATATATTCCCAAGGGGTTACTTCCCGAGTTTTACACCCGGCTCCGAAAAAACTCTGTCGAAAAACATCTGATATCAAGGGTTTTAGGGGTTGAAACCCGTTTCATTATTCGATATAATTAATATACATATATCAACATAGGATTGGAACGGGAATTATGCATATCGAGAAAATTAAAAACAACGGCGTCGATTACCTGCGCCTTTCCAAGTCGCACTATGACAGGGAACTGAAAAAACAACGGAGGACGGTC
>Ga0268261_10000122_pt1 | contig 48047 bp, 45 predicted proteins | sample TergutNc150P1_FD_190353 | JGI IMG/M metagenome (GOLD analysis project Ga0268261, IMG submission 190353) | Nasutitermes corniger P1 segment gut microbial community from laboratory colony in Florida, USA - Nc150 P1 (SPAdes) (version 2) | ecosystem: Host-associated > Arthropoda: Insects >... | reverse complement strand
CTATTAGCAAGTGTAGTACCTATACCTGGTAATGCTTGTAACTCTGCAACACTGGCTGTGTTGATGTTTATTAACCCCGACTGATTTATTTGTTGTGTAATATTTAGAATTTCAATATCTGTTATTTGTACATCAGTTTCAAAATCTTCTACTTCATGTTCAGCTACTTCATATTCAGTTTGAATGTAAAGGTTATTGTAATCAGACAAATCTTGGTTATATTCATTTGCAAATATAACCGAATTGCTAGAAATAAAAAATATTACTACAAGTAAATTTTTAAAAAATAAGCTTATATGTTTGCTCATGTTTTTTTCTCCTTTTTTCTTTTTTTAAAAATTTAATTAGTTACAAACCATATTATACAATCTAAATTATATAAATTCAAGGGATACTTGGATACGCAAATAATAAATTTATACATTTTTCTGTTTTTATTTTAACGAATTTATTTACTTTATGACATTTTCCCTATATAATTACAAAATATAATACTTACCACGAAGAAAAAGCACTGAACAAAAAAATACTAATAAATAATTTGAGGTTAATATATGAAAACAATATGTTTTTTTGACATAGAAGTATCAGAAAATAAAAAAATAGTAGATATAGGTGTAACAGATGGTTTTAGAGATTTTCATACAAAAAATATAGAGGATTTTTTAAATTATATAAAAAATTATGAATACATATGCGGGCATAATATAATCGCCTACGATTTAAAGTATTTACAAAATGCAAATATTTTTATAGATAACAAACCTATAGATACGCTATTTATTTCTACTCTTTTATTACCACTTAATAAATATCATGCTCTTGTAAAAGATGACAAAATTTATTCAGATGAAATAAATAACCCAGTAAGTGATTCAAAAAAAGCTAGTTATTTATTAGGTAGTTTTGTTTCAGATTTTTGGGAGCTAAAATCTTATATTCAAAATATTTATTATTCATTACTTTGTAATATTCCACAATTTAAATTTTTTTTTGAATATATAGGTTTTTTTAAAACTTCAAATATAGATATAGAAAAACTAATTTTTGAAAATTTTGATATATGTAAAAATTGTAATTTAAAAGATATAATAAAATTCTACAAAGTAGAACTTTGTTATGCTTTATCTCACATAAATGTAATAAAAGAAATATCTACTATGCCACCTTGGGTAGTTAAAAATTTTCCTAACATAAATTTTGTTATAGACCTTTTGAGGGGTACAACTTGTGAAAAATGTACTTATTGTTTACAAAACTTAGATGCAAAATTAGGACTTGAAAAATATTTTGGATATGACAATTTTAGAAAATATGGTGGTATAAATTTGCAAGAAGATGCTGTAAAATCAGCTTTAAAAAAAGAATCTTTAATAGCTATTTTTCCAACAGGTGGTGGTAAATCTCTTACTTTTCAATTACCTGCTCTTATGGATTATGAAAATAAAAAAGCCTTAACTGTAATAATATCTCCATTACAATCGTTAATGAAAGACCAAATGGACAATTTAGAAGCAAAAACAGGTGTAACAACAGCTGTTACAATAAATGGAAGTTTGGATCCGATATCTCGTAAAAATGCTATTTTACAAGTAGAAAATGGTAGTGCTAGTATTTTATATATAAGTCCAGAAATGTTACGTTTTAGAACAATAGAAATATTACTAAAAAAAAGACGTATTTCAAGGTTTGTAATAGACGAAGCACATTGTTTTTCATCTTGGGGTCATGATTTTCGTGTAGACTATTTGTATATAGGTGATTTTATAGCTAATCTTAATTTAAACAATATAAAAAATTCTAATATACCAGTATCTTGCTTTACAGCTACAGCAAAACAGAGAGTTATAGAAGATATACAAAGTTATTTTTTGAAAAAACTTAATATTGATATGAAAATATTTAAATCTGAAGTTTCTCGTAAAAATCTTGATTATAAAGTAATAAAAATACACAATGACAAAAAAGATGAAGAATTACTTAATATAATACTTGAAAATATAGGAAAAGTAATAATTATTTATGCTTCAAGAACGAAAAAAACAGAGGAAATTTCTAAATTTTTAAATAGCCGTGGTGAAAATTCACTTTTTTATCATGGTAAAATGGATACAGATATACGTACCTTATCTCAAGAAAAATTTATGAAAGGCGAAGTAAATATAATAGTTGCAACAACAGCTTTTGGAATGGGAGTAGATAAGGAAAATGTGGAGGTAGTAATACATTATGATATATCGGATAGCGTAGAAAATTATGTACAAGAGGCAGGAAGAGCAGGACGAAATGAAAATATAAATGCAACTTGTTATATTCTATATACAGAAGAAGATTTAGATAAACATTTTATCTTGTTAAACCAAACAAAAATAAACAAAGTAGAAATAGAACAGATATGGCGTGCTATAAAAGATATATCTAAAAATGGAATAAGAAATAAAATAACAGTATCAGCATTAGATATAGCAAGACAAAGTGGATGGAATGACACAGTTTACGATGTAGAAACAAGAGTGCGTACTGCTATAAATTCTTTAGAGCAATCTAAACATATAAAGCGTAATCAAAATAGTCCTCATGTATTTGCTACAAGTATTTTGCCAAATTCTATGGTAGAAGCTAGTCAAATAATACAAAATGCCACAATGGAACAAAAAGATAAAAATTTAGCTTCTATTATAATGAGCAAACTTTTTGGTGCTAAAAGTAAAAAAGATAATGATGGTGAATCTCGTGTAGATTATTTAGCCGATACTTTGGGTATAGATATAAAAGATATAATACGCATAATAACGAAGCTAAAAGAAATATGTATTTTGAAAGATGAAACCGATATAAATATAAAAATTAGTATTTCTTTAAAAAGTGTAAAGAAAAAACTAGATTTGTTGAAAAAAATAGAAATTTTTTTAATAAAAACTATAGGAGATAGAGAAGAAAAATATAAAACTACTATTTTTCAAAAAGAGTTTAATGAGCAGAACAAAATAGATGGAAACAAAAATGAAATAGATAGAATATTAAATTACTATTCAAGAAAAAATGTATATAAAATAAGCAAAACATCTATAGAGACAAGATATATAAAGCCATTACAAGATAAAGATGATTTGTTAAAAAAAGTAGATGAGCGATATGAACTTTTAAACTGGATTTTAGAATATTTGTACAATAAAAAGGAAAAAGAGAACATAGATAATGTAGTAGATTGTTCTGTATTAGGACTAGCTAAATCACCAAAAAAATTTATGCACGGTAATACTACAGAAGAAATAGAAAATGCTATATATTTTTTAGAAAAGCAAAAAATCTTAAATATTTCTGGTGGATTTTTAGTAATATATCAACGTATGAATATCGAAGTTTTAAAAAGTTCCAGATTTAAATATGCTAAAGAAGATTATTCACATTTAGAAAAATTTTATTTGGGTAAAATTCAAGCTATACATATAGTTGGAAAGTATGCAGAGCTACTATCTACAAATCAAAAAGAAGCTATAGTTTTTATAAAAGATTATTTTGAAATTGAATACCAAAGTTTTCTCAGAAAATATTTTAAAAATAGTATAGATAAAATAAAAATATCTATGACACCAGCAAGATATCAAAAAATATTTGGAGAGCTGTCGTTAAAACAAAGAGAAATAATAGAAGACAAAGTTTCTAAAAATATAGTAGTTTTAGCAGGTCCCGGTAGTGGAAAAACAAAATTGCTAACCCATAAACTTGCTGCTTTATACAGTTTGGAAGAAAATAAAAGGGAGCATCTTTTAATGCTTACATTTTCTCGTATAGCTGCAGTAGAATTTAAAACAAGACTTATTAAACTTATGGGAAATGCAGCAAATCATGTTGAAATAACTACTTTTCATTCTTTCTGTTTGAATATACTTGGCAAAATAGGTAGTAGTGAAAATATAACAGATATAGTAAAGCAAACAGCTAAAAAAATAGAAAATGGAGAAATAGATTCAAACCATGTACAAAAAGCTGTAATAGTAATAGATGAAGCACAGGATATGAGTCTAGATGAATACAATCTTGTAAAAGCAATATGTGATGTAAATGAAAATACAAAGATAATAGCAGTAGGCGACGATGACCAAAATATATACGGATTTAGAGGTAGCAATTCTGAATATTTTAAAAAATTTGCAGATGAAAAAGAGAGCAAACAATATTATTTAATAGAGAATTATAGAAGTAGTAAAAATGTAATAAATTTCGCAAATGATTTTGTAAAAAATATAAAAACTAGATACAAACAAGAAGAAATAATACCAATACGTGATGAAAATGGTATTGTAAATATAAAAAATATTTTATCTAAAAATATAGAAATACCTATTGTAAATGATGTAATAGAAATTTCAAAAGATGAAAGATATACTGGTACAACTTGTGTAATAGTTAGAACAAATGATGAAGTAAATATTTTGGCAAGTATGATTAGAAAACAAAAAATAAAAGTTAAAACACTTGGAACAGGAACAAATAAAGAATTTAGGCTTTATCTTTTGGATGAAATTTATACATTTGTTAAATTGTGTAATGTAAATGAATATTTAGAATATACAACTATATCAGATGAAGTATGGAAAAATGCAAAAAATGAAGTTTTTAAAAAATATGAAAAAAGTAGAAATTTAAACATATTACAAAAAGCAATATCTATATTTGAGAAAATTTATACGAAAGGTCAAACTAAAACTAAATATAAAGCAGAATTTATACATTTTATAGAAGAATCAAAAATGGAGGATTTTTTTGATATTAGTGATTTAAAAAATACTATTTTTGTTTCTACTATACATCAAACAAAAGGAAAAGAGTTTGATAATGTTATATTAGGACTTAAAATTAATAACACTAGCCTTACACAAGAAAATTTAAGAGCTATATACGTTGCTATTACTCGTGCAAAAAACAATTTGAATATAGTGAGCTATAATGAGTTTTTTGGTAATATTACAGATAGAACACAATATGATAAGCCTAAAATAATAGCAATAGAGTTATCACATTCAGATGTATATTTAGATTTTTTTAAAAATGTACAAAAAGAGATAGGATATTTACAAAGTGGAAATGAATTATATTATTCTAATAATGGACTACATACTTTAGAGACTTTGGTTTGTATATTAAGTAAGTCATTTAAATCAGAAACTTTGCCAAAATATATAAAGCAAGACTATAAAATAAGTAGAGCTTTTGTAAGACATATAGTATATTGGAGAGCATCGGACAGCGAAGAATATATAAGAATAATTTTACCATATCTAGAAATGGAACGTAAATAGAAAAGAGAACATAAAAACATGAACGAAATAAATGATATGTATTATTATGAAAATTATTTTAAAAAGTATGAATTTATAGCAGGAATAGACGAAGTAGGACGTGGTTCATTATGTGGACCTGTTGTATCTGCTGCTGTTATTTTGCCTAAAAATGTAGAAATACCAGTAAAAGATTCTAAAAAATTATCTGAGAAAAAAAGAAACGAATTTTTTAAAATAATTGAGGAAAAAGCAATAAGTATTGGAATAGGTATAATAGATAATGAAATAATAGACGAAATAAATATATTGAATGCTACTAAATTATCTATGATAGAGGCTGTAGAAAATTTGAAAATAAAACCAGATTTTTTGCTTATAGATGCATTAAAAATTGATATAGATATTTCACAGTTTTCTATAATTTCTGGAGATAATAAATCTGCTTCGATAGCAGCAGCAAGTATTATAGCAAAAGTTACACGTGATAAAATAATGGTGGAATTTGATAAAAAATATCCATTATACGATTTTAAGAAAAATAAGGGATACGGTGTTCCATTTCACAAAAAAGCATTAATAGAGCATGGAAAATGTGATATACACCGAAATACTTTTATTTCAAAAATAATAAAAAAGCAGAGTGATGTGTTAAATGAATAAAGAATATATCAAAGATAAAAAACGAAAAACTGCAGTAGCAATATCGTATAATCCAGAAGATATTGCTCCAAAAGTAATAGCAAAAGGAAAAGGATATGTAGCTGAAAATATAATAAATAAAGCAACTCAAAACAATATAAAAACATATAAAGATGAGAAACTTGTAGAAGAGTTAACAAGAACAGACATTGGAAGTCATATACCGCAGGAATTGTATTTAGCTGTTGCTTCTGTACTTGTTTTTATAAATGATTTGGATAGAAAGTTTGTAAGATAGTACAAAAAACAGCTACTAATTAAAGTAAAAAGTAGCTGTTTTTATATTTTATAAAGTTACTGTTTTTCAGAATTATTAAAATATTCTAATAATTCATTCATTTCATTTATTACATCGTATACATTTACGTGATTATATAATTTATCTAAATTTCCTATTGTATCTTGACCTTTATAATGGCAAACAGTACATGGTAAGCCATATTCTAATAATATATCAGCTATAGCCGGATGTAAACTAAGTGCATGTTCTATGGTCATTTCTGGGTGTACGTATTCCATCGTTTATTTTCTCCTTTTTTATTGTTTTGTTTATAATTTTAATTTTTTTTATTGTTTTTGTCAATTTGTAATATGATAAATAGTTACATTTTATCAATTTATTTATACGGTCTATATAATGGATAAAGTAAAGCCTCTTCTGTAAATACCATTATCTCTCCAAAAGGAATATAATTAAATTTACCATATACACCTTTTCCATAATAAGGTGTACTAGCTTCTAGATATGTAGGTATTTTTATTTTATCGAAACTATCCAAACTGTACCTAAGCAGTTTTTCTCCAATACCACTCCCTCTTAAATCTTTATCTACTGAAAAACCAACAAGTTGGTAAAAAGATATATCTTTTGGCTCGTTGTCGTGCGATTTTTCAGCAACTAATCTAAAATTTCGAGCATATTTTCCTACTGCTATATCTATATCGTCGTAAATACTATTTTCTACATTATGGGGTAACCAAACTGTAGCACCTACTATTTCACCGTCTTTTTCTGCTATATTACAAATACAACCTTTTGCGTTTAAATAAACTTTATAATAATTTTTTACTATTTCATATCTATCTTTATCTTCCGAAACACACCATTTAAAAAAAATGTCGTAAAAATATCCTAAAGATATTAAAGACGATACTTTTTCTATTTCATTAGATTTAATTTCTCTTATGTTCATATCATTATTCTCCGTGATTTTATTTCGTAAAAATACAAACTCATTAGCATTCTAATTTAAAATATACCAGAGTATTTTTTTTGTATTATATATTGAAGTGCAAAGCTGATACTAGCAAGCAGAAAACCAATAATAAATGATATAAAAGTAAACTGAAAATTATTGAACCCAGAAAATATATTGTATAAAATAAATATACTACCAAGCCATGCGGTTATAGCAATTGTTACAATGTTTTCATACTTATAGTTTAAAAAAGATATTACAGCAGATATTGAAAAAGCCATAATAGAATTAGTAATAATATGTGAAATTCCTACAAATGTAAAAAAAATATAAATAGATAGAAAAAAAGCAAGAATACACATACACACACTTTTTAAATATTTGTAATAGAAAAAATTGAAAAAAGCAAAAACTATACCCAGTGTAATACCTATAATCATAGATAGCATAAAACTATTTACAACATATCCAGTATAAAAACCAATTCCATAACCTATAGAACCACCTAAAAGCAGATTTATATATCTAGCTAATTTATAACCACCAAAAAAAAATAAAAATCCTAAAATTCCAAATATAGATGTAAAAATGCTTAGAAAATTATTTAAAAATTCTAAAATATTCATGTAAAATCCTCTAAAAATCTTTTATCTAAATAAATTCATAATATCATTGAAAGCTACAACTAGTATCAATCCGATAAGTAGAACAAAACCAACTAAATGTACTACACCCTCTTTTGATGGGCTAATAGGCTTTCCTCGCAATGCTTCTATAAATAGGAAGATAAGTCTTGCACCGTCTAGTGCAGGTATTGGCATAAGGTTAAAAAGTCCTATATTTACACTTAAAAGTGCAGCAAGGTTAAACATTCTAGAAACTGCAATCCATATACCACGTTGTAATGCTTCCTCATATGAATCTCCTATAATACCTACTATACCTATAGGACCTGAAAAATCATTTATAGAGACATTAAAAGTAAGAAGTTGTATTAAACCTCTCAAAACAATATTACCATAGTATAGTATTGTAAAAAAACTATATTCTATTATTCCAAAAATAGATGCTCTTTGTACATTTTCTATGTTTTCAATATTTTCTATATCTTCAAACAAGCCAGAAAAATGAATAGGAGAAAAACCTATAATATAATTTCCAGCAGGACTTTGTATAGGTGTTACTCTTAAATTTACTCTTTCACCATTTCTATTTATTAGTAAATCTATAGGATTTGCTCCATTTCCAGCAAGTTTCATTGGTATGTCTGAAAAAGTAAGCATTCTAGTATTATTTATAGAAATAATTCTATCTCCATGTGTTAAACCAGCTGCATATGCAGGTGAATCTTCTGAAACATTGTTTACAAAAAGACTTGCATAACCATTTGTACCTACGACAATAAGTATAAGAATAAATGCTAAAACAAAGTTCATAAAAGATCCTGCAAAAATAACAGCTATTCTTTTAAAAACGCTTTTACTTTGATAAGAACCTTCTAGAGTCTTTTTTTCCTCTTCATCTGCTCCTAGCATTTTACAATAGCCACCTATAGGCAAAAGCCTAAGAGAGTACAAAGTATTGCCACTTTTTTTACTATAAAGAATAGGACCCATACCAATAGCAAATTCTTCTACTATTATTCCGCTTTTTACTGCAACAATATAATGACCATATTCATGAACTAAAACTATTACTCCAAAAATAAGACCAGCTATTAAAATGTTCATATTTCCTATTTTCCTTCCAAATTTTTTTAACAATATAAGTCTTTAATCTAAATTGTAGCTATAATATATAGGATAGGAGATATAAAAATTATTGAATCGAATCTGTCCATAGCACCTCCATGCCCTGGTATTATATTTCCAAAATCTTTTATACCCAAGTGGCGTTTTACAGCCGATGCAACCAAATCTCCAACTTGAGAAAATACAGCTAAAACAATAGATATTATTGTATATATGAATATTAGATGTGTTTCTATTATATGATTTTGTGCAAGTAAAAAAGAATATAAAAAACTAATAATAGCTACTCCAATTACACCACCTAAAGAGCCTTCTACTGTTTTGTTTGGGCTTAATTTTTTTGCTAGTTTATGTTTGCCCCATTTTTTTCCTACAAAATAACAAAAAGTATCAGAACCCCAGGCACTTACAAATACAAACCAAACAATATATGGGTTTATTTCTCTAAGCATATATATTAGAGATAAAAAAACTCCAGTATATATAGGTAATACAATATATGAAAACGATTTAAAAGGTGTTGTTTTGGGATACGATGCTATTACATATATCAAATTTATTATTATAAGAGCAAAAAATACCACAAAAAAATTATACATAAACCATTCTATAAAAAAATAGTGAAAAACAAGAAAAACATAACCAATATATGTAATTGGTTCTATTTTGCCCCAAATAGCTTTGCTTATTTCTGTAAAAGCTACAAGGGATACTACAAGAAGCCCTATTCTAAGAGGTATATCTCCAAAAATAAGAAGAAAGACTACTATAGGAAATAGTAAGATGCCATATATAATACGTGTTTTCATATAAACCTTTCTTATCTACCAAGATTTTTTGTGCGTTTGTTATAAAAATCTACAGCCGTAAGTAAATGTTTTATCGTAAAATCTGGCCATAGAGTATCTGTAAAATAAATTTCTGTATATGCCAATTGCCACAATAAAAAATTACTTAGTCTAGTTTCTCCACTAGTACGTATAAGTAATTCTGGGTCTGGTATGCCATATGTGTCTAAATGTCTTTCGAAATAATTTTCGTCTATATCTTCTATATTTATTCCTGTTTTTATTGCCTGATTTATTAATTTTTTGCTAGCTCTTAATATTTCGTTTCTACCACCGTAGCTTATTGCTATATTAAGTGCAAGTCCTGTTTTTCCTTCCGTTGTTTTTTGTGTTTTTTTAATTTTTTCTTGTAAATCTTTATCTAGAGCATCTTTATTTCCAATTACTCTAAGTGATATATTTTTATTTTTTGCTTCATCTATATATTTGTCTAAATAATTGTGAAGTAACTTCATAAGTCCAGAAACTTCTTCTGCTTCTCTATTCCAATTTTCTGTTGAAAAAGCGTATACTGTTAAATATTTTAATCCTATTTTTTCGGCTTCTAGCACCAAATTTTCAAGTGCTGTAGCTCCAGCTTTATGACCTGCATTTTTGGGAAGAAAACGCTTTTTTGCCCATCTTCTATTACCATCCATTATAATAGCAATATGTTTTGGAAGAGAAACTTCCATTTAAAACCTCCTAGATAGACAAAACTTCTTTATTTTTTTCTTCTACTAGTTTGTCTATTACAAGTATAAATTTGTCTGTAGATTTTTGTATAGAATCTTCCAAACCTTTTAAATCATCTTCTGTTAACTCTTTAGATTTTATCATTTTTTTAAAATTATCTATAGCTTCACGTCTTATATTTCTTATTGCTATTTTAGCATCTTCGCCTTTTTTCTTTACATCTTTTGTTAATAGTTTACGACGTTCTTCTGTAAGTTGTGGAAAAACAAGTCGAATAACTTTGCCATCGTTGTTTGGATTTATGCCTAGGTCGGAAGCAAGTATAGCTTTTTCTATTTCTTTTAAAAGGCTAGTTTCCCAAGGAGCTATTTGTATAACTCTTGCTTCTGGTACTGTTATATTTCCTACCTGACCAATTGGAGTAGCTGCTCCATAGTAGTCTACTGTTATTTTATCCAAAACATGTGGATTTGCACGACCAGCTCTAAGGCTTTGCAAATCATCTGTAAATGAATTTATAGATTTTTGCATTTTCTGTTCAAATTTTTTTATATCTTCCATAATATCCTCCTAATTATTTGTATATATTAATGTTCCAAAATCTAAATCACTTTTATTTTTGGCAGTAACTGCAATTTCTATGCTATTTGGATGGTTTAGAGAAAAAACAAAAGATGGTATATTGTTTTGTTCACAAAGAACCATAGCAGCAACATCCATAGCTTCTAGATTTTTTTGTATTATTTCTCTGTATGTTATTTCTTTGTATCTTATTGCGTCTTTATATATGTTTGGATTTTTATTATACACTCCATTTACATTTTTCGCAAAAAATATACAATCACAATTAAGCTCACAAGCACGTAGTACAGGTATAGTGTCTGTAGAAAAAAACGGATGACCAAGTCCACCACCAAAAATAGCAACTTTACCCTGTGCAAAACATTCTTCTGTAGCTTCTTTTGAATATACTTTTGTAAATGTTCCAATAGAAAAAGGAGTAAAAACAACTGCATCCTGTTCCAAGGATTTTAATCTTTCGCAAAGGTACATACTATTTATAACAGTTGCAAGCATTCCCATCTGGTCTGCCTTTGCTTTGTCTATACTTTGTGTATTACGTCCACGCCATATATTTCCACCACCAACAGCTATAGCAACATTTACTCCTTTAGAAACAACAGATTTTATATCTTCTATTATATTATCAATTATATTATCGTCATACAAATTATTACTATTTGATAAAGCTTCACCACTTAATTTTATTACTATACGTCTATACATTTATTTTGCTCCTCTCAGTATAACGCTTTACAATATACCACATTTTTATTAAATTTTCCATAATAAATTTTTTGTATTGTATATTTTTAAATAACATACGATTTGTCCCTTTCATATATTGTTATACATTATAAAATTGATATAGGAGTAAAAATGTTTTATGGAGGTAATTGTAAAAAAAGAATTGAAAAAAAAATTAAAGAACTTAGGAAAAATATTATACGATTTGCCTATAATTGACTCATATGTTTTAAAAATAGATGAAAAAGATTTAAAAAAATTAGAAGAATTTAATATCACATACGAAGAGCCAACAAAAATAGCTGCACAAATGTATAATGAAAGACAAAAGTTAAATACAGAAGCAGCTTTTCAAAAAGGACTTACTGGAGAAAATGTTGGAATTGCTTTTTTAGATACCGGTGTAAGTCCTGTAAATGATTTAATAAAACCTAAAAATAGAATAATAGGTTTTGTGGATTTTATTTTAAATAAAAAAAAAGCATATGATGATAATGGACATGGAACCCATGTAGTTGGTATTGCAAGTGGAAATGGTTTTATGTCTAATGGTAAATACATGGGTATAGCTCCAAAAAGTAATATTATAAGTGTAAAAGTATTAGATAAAAATGGAGAGGGAAATTCTGCGATTTTTCTTGCAGGTCTACAATGGATTTATAATAATGCAAAAAGATATAATATAAGAATTGTAAATTTATCTGTAGGCTCCCCTCATATTACAAGAGATGATTTAGTAGTAAAAGCTGTTGAATTTTTATGGGATTCTGGACTTGTTGTAGTTGCAGCAGCAGGAAATAATGGGCCAAAATCTGGTACAATAACTTCTCCGGGTATTAGTAAAAAAATAATAACAGTAGGTGCATCGGACGATAATAACGAAGCTAAAATTTGGGGTAGTAACCTTGTTCATTTTTCAGGACGTGGACCTACTTTAGAATGTGTTATAAAACCCGATTTGCTCGCTCCAGGATTTAATATTATATCCTTACTTGGTTTAAACTTGCAAAGAGATAATGTAGTAGATAAAAATTATTTAATGCTAAGTGGTACATCTATGGCGACTCCAATGGTTAGTGGTGCAATAGCATTATTATTAGAAAAATATCCTAGTCTTGATTCAAATCAGGTAAAAAAAATTATAAAAAATAGTTGCAATTCTCTTGGTTTTCCTAAAAATCATGAGGGTTTTGGATTATTAGATATATCAAAACTTATAAATTTTGGAGGGTATATATGGGTATAGTAGATGATTTACAAAATAAAGAACTAATAAAAAAAGATATAAACGAAGCATTGCAAATAGTTTATACAATGTTTCAAGAGAGATATATAAATAAGCTTCAAAAAGATATAAAAGCAAAAACAGATGAGATAAAAAAAAACCCTCCAAAAGAAATAAAATTAATTCAGTCTATAAAACCTTTCATAGACTACGAAATTCATGAAAAATTGGATAAAACACTAGATACGTTTCACATATTTCAAACAATCAAAAATATACAAAAAGAAATTAATAGTATCAAAGATATCGATAATTCTGTTTACGAAATTGATAGCGAATGTATGAGAGACAGTAAAAAAAATACATTTATTATAATACTGTTAATTGCTTTTTTTGTTTTGAAAGGAAATATGTTTTCATCTTGATATTTTTATCTTGATTTGATTTTTTTCATATGTTAAAATTGAAATATAGTTTTAAGAATTTTAATTATAACAAAATAAAAGGTTTTTTACTACACGTGCCAATAAATAAGTTTGGTAGTTTTAGTTGCTTTTACGAAGTAAAAGCATTTATTTACGTAAGACAAAGAATTTTCGAGGTGTTTAGGTGAAAGAAATAAATATAGGTTTGGTCGGTGCAAGTGGTATTGTTGGTTTGCAATTTTTGAAAATATTAGAACAAAGAAAGCATAATGTGAAAAATTTGTATCTCTTCGCTTCCAAAACTTCAGCTGGAAAAAAGCTATCGTTTAAAGGCAAGGAATACATAATAGAAGAACTTGACGAAAATTCTTTTGATAGAGAAATGGATTTTGTATTTTTCTGTGCAAGTAATGATATTAGTGCTAAATATGCACCTATTGCAAAGGAAAAGGGTGTTATAGTAATAGACAATAGCTCCCATTTTAGGTTAAACAAAGATGTTCCTCTAGTTGTACCAGAAATAAATTCACATTTATTAAAAGAACACAAAGGAATAGTAGCAAATCCAAATTGTTCTACAATACAAGCCGTTCTTGTTTTGGCACCTATAAATAAAATATATGGAATAAAGCGTGTTGTTATAAGTACTTATCAAGCTGTATCTGGTGCAGGAAAAGAAGGTATACAAGATTTAGTAAATGGTTACGAAAAAACAAGTTGGCAAACTGGAAGAATAAGAGATGCCTTTGTGGATACAGAACATGAAATGAACCCAATAAATATATTAACACCAAGACATCACTACGAGCTAAATACTTTTGGTGAGTATATAGCAGGTAATATAATACCATATATCGGAGAAATATTGGAAGATGGATATAGTGAAGAAGAGCTAAAAATAATAAATGAAACAAAAAAGATATTAGAATTACCCGATTTGAAAATTACAGCAACAGCAGTAAGGGTACCTGTTATAAATGGACATAGTGAAAGTATAAATATAGAGCTAGAAAGAAGCTATCAATTAAATTCTTTAAAAAGACTTTTGCTTAGTACAAATGGTATAGAGCTTGTGGATACGCCAACACCTTTAAAGTCTTCTGGAAAAGATGCTATTTTTGTTGGTCGTATACGTAAAGACTTTTCTACAAATGGTGTAAATTTATTTTCTAGCTCTGACAATTTAAGAAAAGGTGCTGCATTAAATGGAGTTCAAATAATGGAAGCTCTTATAAATATGCAGACTGTAGAAAACAACCAATAGGGGGATTTATGCTAATTTTTAAAGGCTGTGGCGTTGCTATTACAACTCCATTTAATGAAGATGGTGATATAGACTTTGCTTCTCTAAAAAATCATATAGAATATTTGATAGAAAATAAAGTAGATTCCATTATTTCATGTGGAACAACTGGTGAAAGTGCAACTTTGACCACAGATGAAAAAATAGAAATTACAAAGTTTATAATAAAGCAAGTGAACAAAAGAGTTCCAGTTATAGCAGGTAGTGGTGGAAATAATACAAAAGTTGTAATAGAACTTTCTAAAGAACTAGAAAAAATAGGAGTTAATGCTCTTATGGTAGTAACTCCTTTTTATAACAAAGCAACACAGAAAGGACTTGTAAATCATTATACAGAAATTGCAAATAGTGTAGAAATACCAATACTTTTGTATAATGTACCTAGTCGTACTGGTCTTAATATTTCTCCAAGTACAGTATATGAACTTTCTAAAATAAAAAATATTATAGGTATAAAAGAAGCAAGTAGTAATATAAGTCAAATAGCAGAGATTTTTTCATTGTGTGGAAAAGATTTTTATGTATACGCAGGAAACGATGACCAAGTTGTACCAATGCTTGCATTTGGAGCAGTTGGTGTTATTAGTACAATAGCTAATATAATCCCTCATGATATGCACAATATTGTAGAATACTTTGAAAATGATAGACAAAAAAGTGTAGATATACAGTTAAACATGATAAGTCTTATACAAGCAATTTTTAATGAAATAAATCCAATACCTGTAAAATATGCATTAAACAAAATGGGTATTATAAAACCATATTTGAGAGCTCCACTTTACGATATGGAAGAAGAAAATCAAAAAATATTGTTTGCTGAGATGGAGAAATACGGATTGATTTAAAATAAAAAAATCAAAAATACACCTCTAAATTATTAAAAGGTGTATTTTTGGTTTGTGATAAATTAAAAATTTAAAGCAAAGGAATTGTATTAATAGTGGCAACTAAGTCTTTTGAAAAAGCGAAAAAAAAATAAAGCTGATGAGTTTTATACACAATGGGTTGATATAGAAAAAGAAGTGCAAGCATATTTGGAATTTAATCCCGATGTATTTAAAGGCAAGACAATTCTGTGTCCTTGTGATGACCCTTATGAAAGCAATTTCTTTAAGTATTTTGCGTTAAATTTCAATAACTTCGGTCTTAAAAAGTTGATTTCAATTTGTTACATAGGCTCTACAATTGCGAGTACACAGTTGACTTCGTTTACTGACGAACAAGAAGAAACCAAAACAACAAGAATGCCACATAAAATAGTAATTACGGAGGTTTTTGATTATATTTCTAATAGCACAATTGACTTGACAGACGTTAATTGGCTTCTTGCTAATAAGATGAACGTATTAACACGCCTTGAGGGTGATGGTGATTTTCGTAGCGAAGAGATAACTAATTTGCGTGATGAAGCTGATTTTGTTATAACAAATCCACCGTTTTCACTGTTTCGTGAGTTCATAACGTGGATAATAGAAGGTCAAAAGCAATTTATGGTTATCAGCAATATGAATGCCATTACCTACAAAGAAATTTTCCCGTTAATAAAAGACAACCGTATGTGGATGGGCTTGGGGTTTGGAAGAAGTTTTAAAGGATTTATAGTTCCAAAAAATTACCCGCTAAATGGTTCGGAAGCAAGGATAGACGAGCAGGGAAATAGAATAGTATCAACCAACAATACTATATGGCTTACGAACATTGACCATGGTCAAAGGCATAAACCACTACAACTTATGACAATGGAGCAAAACCTTAAATTCAGTAAACATAAAGGAATCAGAGGTAAGGAAAACTATGATAATTATGACAACTATGATGCTATCGAAGTACCCTTCACAGATGCTATTCCCTCTGACTACAGCGGTGTTATGGGTGTACCCATTTCTTTCCTCCATAAATATTGCCCAGAGCAGTTTGATATTATAAAGTTCAGAAAAGGCAATGATGGCAAGGATTTGTCAGTCGGAGGCAAGTGTCCGTATTTTAGAATTTTAATTAAACATAAAACAATAGGGGATAGATAATATCAAAAATGAGTAAATAAGCTGACATTTTCTTAATTTTATTAATTCCTATACGAAATTTTGATTTGTGGTAAAATTCGCCTTACTATGCATCAAGCAACGACTGGTCAAAATATGCTGTTAAAAAAACGACCCTCGTTTAGCTAACGATATTGATTATTTAGCAGAAAAATCAAGTCTAAATCAAGTCTTATTATTAGATAGCGGTAGTTATCAAAGAAATTTACATAAATAGCAACATATTGTCTCAAAAGCTAACACGCAGATAATCGAACGAAAAATTTTAGTTCTTAGAACTCGAGCTAAAAGATTGTGTCGTAAAACCATATGTTATCCAAAATCTATAGGGATGCATGATAATCTTATTGGCTTAGCTATAAATATTATTTGTTTTAATACTCCTCTCCTTTTATTCACTTCACGTTTTTAGAACACGACCGAATATTGATTTACAAAAAATTATAATATGTGTAGGGTAAATTTGTTTATTTAAAAAATTTAAAGTAAATAACATATTTTTTTAATTTTAAAATATATGATATCAGCGTTGTTTTATTAAAAATAACTACAAACAATATAATTTCCATAAAGTAACATTTGAATATTGAATAGGATGGTATATAATCACTTTGTAATGTTATTACATAATTTTGATATAAACGTATGTTTTTTATTTAATTGGAGTATTAAGCTGATTTTTGGTTTTTCTAAAGATAAGATAGAAGGAAAGGTCGTCTTTAAAACGAAAATAATTATAATGAGCAATAATGAAAATTTTGAGCCACACGAAAACAATAAAAAAATAAATAATGTAAGTGAAACAGAACAAACATCTAGTTCCAATAAAGAAAATACAGAGCATATAAGTTCAGATTATACAACAGATGAAATCTCTAATAATTTTTTATCTAGAAATTTATTTATTAGTGGTGGGTCTAATCAAAATAGAACAGTAACATTTAATGCAAATGGAGGTTCTCCAAATCCTGCTAATAGAACTGTTGCTAACGGTAGTCAAATTGGAACTTTACCAAATGTAACTAGAGCTAATCATACTTTTTCGGGTTGGTGGACTTCTCAAACTGGAGGTTCTCAAGTTTCAAATAATACTGTGATTAATTCTAATATGAACCTTGTTGCTAGGTGGAATCAACAAGTTACTAATAGAACAGTAACATTTAATGCAAATGGGGGTTCTCCAAATCCTGCTAATAGAACTGTTGCTAATGGCAATCGAATTGGAACTTTACCAAATGTAATTAGAGTTAATCATACTTTTTCAGGTTGGTGGACGGCGGTTGCTTGGGGGTTCTCAAGTTAATAATAATACTATGGTTAACGCCAATATGAACCTTGTTGCGAGATGGAATCGTATTACTGTAACTGTAATATTCGATTCAAATGGGGGTAATGTAAACCCATCGAACATAAGTGTAATTTCAGGAATGGCTGTTGGTACGCTACCAATCCGAACCAGAGCTAATTATAACTTTGCAGGGTGGTGGACATGGTTAACTGGAGGTACTCAAATAACTGCAAACACTATTGTAACCACAAATACGACGTTCTTTGCAAGATGGAATCCTTTTCCTGTAAGTATATCATTTAATTCAAATGGTGGCACTCCAAATCCTGCTAGTAGAGTTATTGCTAACGGTAGTCAAATCGGAGCTTTACCTACTGTAATTAGAGATAATCACTCATTTGAAGGGTGGTGGACAGCTTTAATTGGTGGTACTCGAATAACTTCAAGTAGTGTTATAACAGCAAATATAACATTATTTGCAAGATGGAACCTTGTTTCTGTAACTGTAACATTTAGTCCAACCGGGGGTAGCGTAAGCCCTACAAATATTATACTAAATTCAGGAAATGCAGTAGGTACACTTCCAACTCCAATTAGGACAAACCACAACTTTGCTGGTTGGTGGACTTTAGCTACTGGAGGTTCTCAAGTAAATTCTAATACTATTGTTAATAACAATATCACTTTTTTCGCAAGATGGAACCCTATTCCAGTAACTGTAACATTTAATCCAAATTGGGGAGATTTAAATACTACAACCATAACTTTAAATTCAGGAAATGTTATCGGTACCCTCCCAACTCTATCAAGAGCAAATCGTACTTTTGCAGGCTGGTGGACTGATAGGACAAGAGGTATTCAAGTAAATGAAAATACTATCGTAAACAATAATATAACATTATTTGCCAGATGGAATGCTAATCAAAGAATAAGAACTATAAATAATAATCATTACCGTAGAAACGGTTATTTTGATGGTAAGCCGATATATTGTATATGAGACCCAATAGATGTAGTTAGTGGAGCTTTTTTATGGGAGTACACTTTAGTTAGTGTTAATTCTAAAGATAATATAAACTTTAAATGAATATTCAATCGAGGAAAAGGATGGTAAGAAAATACTTCGTCATATCGACAACACAGAGTATATCTTTGGTGAAAAATTAAAAGAGATTCGTCAAAATAATATAATAAATGTATACTTTGAATATAACAATGATGGACAAATGTCAGCTATATGTGGTCAGTACGGTTCCAAAATTAAGTTTGATTATACAGATGATAAAATATCATCTATAATAAACCCATTGGGTAACTCTTTACATCTAAATTATGAATACGATAATTTAATAGAAATTGTTAATCAATCTAATAATTCCATAAATTTTGCTTACAAAGAAGATATCCTAAATGAGATTACAGATTTTCAAGGTGGGACTTATTTACATAATGTCTACAACGAAGATGGAGAAGTAACAACTCAATACTTGGTTGAACGTGGTTCATCAAACCTAGTATTTCATAATGGTAGAACAGAATATATTGCTGAAGGCGGTAATACATCATTTTATTATTATGACGAAAATGGAAATGTTTTAAAAATAAAACACTCACTAGGTGAAATTAGTTATAGATATAATGAGAAACGCCAAGTTGTGGAGCAAATAGACGAAAATAATAATATTACAAAAATGAACTATGATAGTATTGGTCGCTTGTCAGAAATAATGTATCCAAATGAAACTGTTGAAAAAATTGAATATAACGACTTTAACTTACCAACAAGAGTTATTAATACAGACAGCACAGAATTAATATATAACTATGACGAAAGAGGTAATTTATTAAAAGCTATAGATGAGATGGGTAATACAGAAAGTTTTGTATATGACGCTTATGATAACTTGATAAAATATATAAACAAAAACGGCAATGCAAAAATTTTTACTTACGATGAAAATGGACAACTTTCCACTTCTACAGATTCGTTAGGAAATACAACGAGCTATGTCTATGACCTTTTAGGTAGATTAATATTTATGAAAACCCCAATGGGTCAAACTGTGAAAAATTTCTACAGTCCAGAAGGTGATTTAATTAAAGTCGAAACAAATGGTATTTTTGAAATTTTTGATTATGATGTCAACGGAAATTTAATAACTCAAACTGACAAAATGGGAAATAAAAAATTTTTCACTTACGATGAAATTAGTAACTTAAAATCTGAAACTAATTTTATGGGTAATGCATACCAATATATTTATAATTCAATAGGAAACATAATAGAAAAAGTTGAACTAATTGGATATTTTGAAACTTTCAATTATGACTCCGCTGGAAACATTACTGCTTACACAGATAAAAACGGTAATTTAATAAAAAATGTATACTCACATGGCAAAGATTTGACAGAAATAATACTACCACTTGATACTGTAGTAAAATTTACTTATGACAAAATGGGTAATGTTACTTCTGAAATTGACCCAAACGGTAATGAAACTAAATACTCATATGACAATGCAAGTCAAGTAACAAGTATTACAAATGCTTTATATGAAACGATTTATTTAACATATGACAAAACTGGTAATATAACATCTGAAACTAATGCAAAAGGCATTGTGACTCATTATACATACGATAATGAGGGTAATTTAACAAGCATAAAAACAGAAAATGGGATAGTAAAATTCTATTACGATAGTGTTGGAAGATTAATTGAAGTATTAGATGAATTAGAATACTCTGAAAATTTTGAGTATGATAAAGATGGTAATCTATTAAAAATAATTGATAAAGAAGATAGCGTTACAAAGTTTACTTATAACGAACAAGGGTTAATATCTACTGAAGTAAATTCTATAGGAAGTGTTACAACCTACGAATATGATAAAAATGAAAATTGCATAAAAGTAATAAATGCACTTGGTAGCGAGCATATATTTGAATATAATGCTAATAATCAGCTTTTTCATACAATTGACCCAATGGGTAATGAAACATTTATATCTTACAATGAACGTGGTGAATTTACTTTGGAAGTAGACGGAAATGGAAACACAACATCCTACGAATACGATGGCAACGGTAACTTAACAAATATAATAACTCCAAGTGGAGGAGAAATCCAATACACCTACGACGAACTTGATAGAGTAATCTATATTACAGATGAAAATGAATATACAACCCATCTTTCCTACGATAAAGCTGGAAATAATATTTCCAGAAAAGATGCGAACGGTAACATTGTTAGCTATGTATATGACAAATTAAATAGACTGATAAAAACAACTGACGAAAACGGCGACATTATTACAAAATATGATGTAAACGGAAATGTAGTAGAAATAATAACGCCAGATAATGCTATAACACGATATGAATATGATAATAGTGATAGGTTAACAAAAATCTATGATGCACTAGGCAACTTCAAGCAATTTTCATATGATTCTGTTGGGAGAATTACTGTTCAAATAGATGGAAATGGTAATAAAACAAAAATAAATTATACTCCGAACGGTAATGTTAGCCAAGTAACAGACCCAGAAGGATGCACTACAAAATACGAATACAATGCACTAAATCTAATAACAAAAGAAATAGATGGCGAAGGAGTTATAACCAATTACGAATATAATAAATTGGGACAAATTATAGCTATTATTGATGGCGATAATAATAAAAAATATTTTGAATATAACAACAATGGTGAGGTAACAAAAGTTACTGACGAAAACGGCAATAAAACTATCTACAACTATGATGCCAATGGCAATATAATAGAAATTACAAACGCCGAGGGTGAAATATCATACTTCGAGTACGATAACTTAAATAATGTAACAAAATTATATAGTTCTTCAAATAAAGCACCGACCGTATACAAATACGATAAAAAAGGTCAAAGAATAAAAGAAATCCTACCTACTAAAGCTGAAAAATGTTTTGAGTACGATGGCAATGGAAATATCACAAATATAACTGACGAAGATGGTAACATAACGAAATATGAGTACAACATGAACAACCAAGTAACGTCTGTTATATACTCCGAAAAGTCTGCAAAATTTAGATATAATAGTCGTGGAGATTTAGTAGAATTTTCTGATTGGAACGGTATAACGAAATTTGAAACTGACCCACTAGGTAGATTAACAAAAGCAATTGACCATTTAGGGAGAGAAACTTCGTATAAATATGACAAAGTCGGTAACAAGATTGAAATGCTATATCCAAACGGTAGCCTTGTAAAATTTGCTTACGATAAAAATAATCAGCTAAAAGAAGCAAATGGAGTAAAATACGAGTACAACAAATCTGGTAATATTACAAAAATAACAAAGCCAAATGGTGTTGAAACAAACTATACCTACGACAAGAAACTAGGATTACTACAAAGCATAAAGTTTGGTGATTTTACAAATAATTTCAAGCATGATAAAGTTGGAAATATTATATCCATAAACGGTGATACCTACAGCTATGACAAGATAAATCAATTAATATCACATACAGAAGATGGGATTAAAACAGATTATATTTATGACAAACTTGGTAATCGTATTAGCAAAACATCAAATGGAATTGAAACAAAATATTTATATAATGAGTTTGACCAGTTAATTTCAAAACAAAAAAGCAATAACAAGTACGGTTATAAATATGACAAGCGTGGTAATTTAGTAGAGGAAATAATTAACGGTAATATAAATAAAAAGTATAGTTTTGATGAAGCAAATCAATTAGTTAAAGCTGAAAATATAGTTACTTCTAAAAGAACAAGTTACGTATATAATGCTACAGGTATAAGAGTGGCTAAGCTTGATATTTGCAATAATATGTCATATGTGGTAGACTATAGTAGTATATACAAAAATGATATATTTATACGTGGAAATGATGAAGAAATTTCAGTTGTATATGGTATTGAAACTGAACCAATAAGTATTATTTCCAAAAAACGAAAATTGTATACACGAAATAATCATATAGGTAGTCCATTATTTGTTACAGATAAAGATGGTAAATTGTTATATCAAAATAAATTTGACCCATGGGGCAAGTTAAAAACAAATGATTTAGAAAAGTTTAATCTACTTGAACAAGAAATTGTTACACGTTTTACTAACCATACCTACGATAGAGCTATAGGTAAATATTATGCAGGAGCTAGATTTTATGACCCAGTTAATGCTAGGTTTATAGGAACAGACCCAGCTGGGGCTGATAGTAGTTTGTATCGTTATGCTTTAAATAATCCTATTATTTATGTTGATAATGATGGGGAAATTGTTAAGTTGTTATTTGCTCTTATTAAATTTTTTAAAACTCCTTTGGGACAGTCTATAAGTGCAGGAATAAGAGGTTCGGTAGTAGAGACGGCACGTCAGATAATTGCTGGGGAAAGAATAAATCCTAGAGCTATTGTTGGTGCTGGTGTTTCGAGTTTTGTTTTTAGAGGTTCTGAACCAATAGCTACTCGTTTAATAAATAGACGTCGTTTTATACTTGCTCGTAGTTTTGTTGGTGAATTTTATAATTCATTTATTACTAATGGTAATCCATTTAGAAATTCTGAGGATAACTTATATAGTTTTGTTAGAGTTTCTACGGTTAATACATTCACAGAACTAACAGAAAATTGGTTAAACCGTAATAGGAAGAATAGAAAAATACCTCTAGGAGAAATGGTTACCCTTGGAGGAGCTTTTTCAAGTAGGATATCAAATAACAATAATGCGACTATAAATCCTACTAATATACAAAATAATCAAACAATTAGTAGAAATCCTACAAGAAATTGTATGACTAACAGAAATCATAATATATCTATAGAATTACAAAGAAGTCAAAGAGAACTTATACGAGCAGTACAAAGAAGATTAGAGCAAATGAGAATAGACGCACAAAGGATGGCTCAGCAAAGATTGTCAAATGCACGAAATATACTTCTAAATCATCAGTTGAATGTACAGAGAATTGCTCAACAACAACGAGAAAATGCACAAATTCGAGCTCGTCAAAGACAAACTCAAGCCGAGAATAATATGCGTAATGCACAAATTCAGACTCGTCAAAGACAAACTCAAGCTGAGAATGCCATTCGTAATGCACAAATTCAGGCTCGTCAAAGGCAAACTCAAGCCGAGAATGCTATACGTAATGCTCAGATTCAGGCTCGTCAAAGGCAAACTCAAGCCGAGAATGCTATACGTAATGCACAAATTCAGACTCGTCAAAGGCAAACTCAAGCTGAAAATGCCATTCGTAATGCACAAATTCAGGCTCGTCAAAGGCAAACTCAAGCTGAAAATGCCATTCGTAATGCTCAAATCCAGGCTCGTCAAAGACAAATTCTTGCTCAGCAGAGAAGAAATAACCCAAGGGTATTCGCACATCAACGAATATAATATAACTGCAGTGTATGTCGATGAATCGAATTCATCGACATATGTTTAATAAAATAAAAATGTTCATACACTAAAATATTCTTTAATGAGAGGAAATAGGATGAATAAATTAAAATTAATTAATACATTATCAACAGTTATAATGGTTATTATTTCTATTTTTATTTATATACTTACACCAGATACAAATTACTCTTTATTTTTAATTCTTTTAGGTTTATTTATAATATTTACGATTATTATTGATATATCAGATGGATTTATTCAAAAAAAACAGCCTAAAATAACAGTAAAAGCTCGTGTTACTAAAGTTGGAGTTTCTTCTATATTAACTAGGAATAGTCATCAATATGCATTATTTTTAACTATTTATGGCGAAGAATTATACTTCCGTATAACATATGGAACTTACAAGATATTAAAAAAAGAGATATCGTTAATTTAACTTATAAAGGTTATATAGTTGAAAAAATAAAAATAATTCAAAGAGATACATAAAATATTAAAGTAACATCACTTAAATATAAATCCTGAAAGAAAATATTATGACTAACAGAAATCATAATATAGCTACAGAATTACAAAGAAGTCAAAGAGAACTTATACAAGCAACACAAAAAGGAGTATAGCAGATGATAATAGACGCACAAAGGATGACTCAGCAAAGATTGGCAAATGCACGAAATATACTTTTAAATTATCAATTGAATGTACAGAGAATTGCCCAACAGAGAAGAAATAACCCCAAGGGTATTCACAAATCAACGAATATAATATAACTGCAATGCATGTCAATGAATCAAGTTCACTGACATGCATCAATTTCAATATATAGGAGGAAATTTTGAAAAAATTAAAAACGATTAGCGATTTATTATTGATATTATTTTTTATGAGTATATTTTTATTAATTATTATAAGTTTTGTTATACCAGATAATGAACAATCAGCTTTATTTTATTCAATATCCATAGTATTATCTATAGGAATTTTAGTTTTTAAGTTAATATTAGATACAATAACTTATACAAAATCTCCTATAGTGAAAGTAAAAGCCAAAGTTATAGACATAGGAAGTAGAGGTAGTTACAGTAGTAACTATGCAGTATTTTTGACTACTAATGGTAAAAAAATCCATTTAAATATATCATCTAAAGAGTTTCGATTATTGATAAAGAATCAAGTATTGAAAAAAGGTTATCTTGTACTTTTAACATATAGAGATGAATATACAGAAAGTATAAAAATATTAAATGAAATACAAAAACAATAATAAGTTAGAAAATAACCAATAGACACCATAACTATAAATATTAGGAACTATTTAACAATGATGAATTATAAATAATATAAAATATTTCATTATACTTAAATTTAATTAAGGAGAGAATTATATGAAAAAAACAGATAAATTTGATATGTTATTGTCAATGATTATTATTATACTTATAATTTCAACTATCATACATTATTCAAATAATGTAATAAATGGTAATATTACTTTAAATGATATTTTGTTCGAGAGGACAAGTAGAGGACATAGTTTAGCCAGTTTATTTCTTCTTATACCAATAATTATTATTGTTTATATAATAGATTTTATTGTAGATTTATTATCACCTACAATCAAAGAAAAAGATAAAGTCATAGATATTGTAAGTGTTTCTACGAGTGGTATTACAAAAAAATATGGACAGTTTTTAACTGCAAAAGGTGAAGTGCTGTATTTATCTTTATCTTCTAAAGATTATAAAATATTAAAGAAAGGGTATATTGTACTTTTAACACATAAATCTAAACATCACTATGCAAAAAAAATAAAAATATTAAAAAAATTTTGAAAAGAATATTTTAAAATAAAAATAAATTATAAAGTCATTTTTATGTATTTCTAAAAAGAAGCCGAAGCCACTCATTTTATAAAAAGAGATGGCTTCTTTTTTAAATTAATATAAAATATTACCTTATTTAATTAAATATACTAGAATATACCGCTACCCTCAGGTCTAGTACCCCCACCTATCCAAGCAAGTGGTATAATTAAATTGTAAAGACACATAGTATTACCTCCTTATTAAATATACTAGAATAAACCGTTATCATCTGGTCTATCAGCACCACCACCACTACCGCCAACTATCCAACTAAGTGGTATAATTAAATTGTAAAGACACATAGTATTACCTCCTTTATTAAATATTAACTTAAAAAGTCTTCAACATCTTTTAGCATTATTTCATGTAATTTATGCTCACCTTTTTCTTTTAATTGAGATAATCCCATATTTATAAGCTCTATATCATTATAGAAAATTCCTTTTCTTATAATAATTACACTTTTATGTATAGGAAAATTGTTCTCATCGAAAAATTTAATAGCCTCTTCAAACAGCTCATCAAATATTGAGTCTAATTCGGCATTTTGAGCTTCAACTTTATAAACCGTATGCTTCAAATCATGACGTTTTGCTCTTACTAATCTTAGTGGAGTATTGCTATAGTAAGAAGATTTAATATTAACAAAATATTTTTGGTTATCTCTATATTTTTCAATTTCTCTAAAAGCTTGTTTAAATAATAGTATAGCTTGTTCGTATGTTTCTGTATAAGCAATAGCTACAGACAAAAGTTCTATATCTACTTTATCCCACGAATCTAAATACGTTAGCCTATCTAACAGAGGCTCAGCCATTTTATATAATTTTTTAAAATCATTATGTTTAGCTTCTTCTTCGTGAAGTTCTAAAAATATTAGAAAATCTTCAATTTGTTTATCTGCTCCATTTTCTTTTATATAGTTTAAAACCTTTTCTTTTACATTTCTGGTTCTATTTATCTTATTATTACCGCCAATAGAAATTATTTCATCGATGAGCTGTTCTTTTGGAGTTTTATGCATAGTAGTAATTTTCCTCCTTGTTAGAGTTTTTTATTAAATTTCATTTAATAATTTTGGTATATTAGTATAATAATATTTATCTCGGATTTTGTCAACACTTTTTTGTGTATAATTTTTTATTATTTAAAAATATACTTTAAAATGACATTAAACGTTGTCCGATTGAAAAAAGATTTTTTTTATGTTATAGTCTATTTAAATAGAATATTTTTGAAATAACCAAAGAATGAGGTACTAATGTCGATTTTAAAAACTAAAGATTTGATTTTCGAGTATAAAACTAGCGAAATAAACTATAGAGCATTAGATAACATAAATTTAGATATAGAAAAAGGTAGCTTTGTAGTTGTACTTGGTCATAATGGTTCTGGAAAATCAACTTTAGCAAAACATTTCAACGGTCTTTTTGTTCCATATAGTGGTGATGTTTTTTTGAACAACTTAAATACAAAAAACGAAGACAATATATGGAAAATAAGACAGAGTTGTGGTATGGTTTTTCAAAATCCAGATAATCAAATAATTGCTACAATGGTTGAAGAAGATGTAGCATTTGGTCTTGAAAATATCGGGATAGAACCAGAAGAAATGAAAAAAAGAATAAACTTTGCCTTAAATTCTGTAAATATGCAAAATTTTAGAGATAGTATACCTAGCACTCTTTCTGGTGGACAAAAACAAAGAATAGCAATAGCTGGAATACTTGCTATGAAACCCGAATGTATAATATTCGACGAGCCTACTGCTATGCTTGACCCTATAGGAAGACGAGATGTTATTTCTACAATACATAATTTAATAAAAGAAGGCATAACAGTTGTACTTATTACACATTTTATGGAAGAGGCTATAAAAGCAGACCGTATAATTGTAATGGACAAGGGTAAGATTGTAATGGATGATATACCAAAAAATATTTTTTCCGATATAGAGAAAATAAAAAAATATAGTTTGGAATTGCCACAAATTACAGAGCTTGCAAACGAATTAAATATTCTAGGGCTCGATATTCCCAAAAATATACTTAGTATATCTGAGATGGTGGATTTTTTAAAAAATGTTTTAAAAGTAGAAGATACGAAAAAAGAAAATTGGAAAGAAAATTTAAAATTAGAACAAGAAATTACAAGTAACAAAATATTAGAAATAAAAGATTTAAATCATATATACAGTAAAGGTACACCATTTGAAAAGACAGCACTTAAAAATATCAATTTTGATATATACGAGGGTAGTTTTGTAGGAATAATAGGTCATACTGGTTCTGGAAAATCTACACTTGTACAACATCTCAATAGTCTTTTAAAACCAACATCTGGTAACATTTTTTTGAATGGTGAAGATATAAACGAAGATAAAAAAAAGCTAAGAAGTATAAGACAAAATATTGGTTTAGTTTTTCAATATCCAGAACATCAATTGTTTGAAACTTCAGTTTTTAAAGATGTTGCATATGGTCCTAAAAATATGGGATTTTCCGAAGAGGAAATAAACAAAAGAGTTGTATCTGCACTAGAATTAGTAGGTATTTCTAACGATTTTTTTGAAAAATCTCCTTTCGATTTGAGTGGTGGACAAAAAAGACGTGTAGCCATTGCGGGTATTTTGGCAATGCAGCCAAAAGTTCTTATATTGGACGAGCCTACAGCTGGTCTTGACCCAATAGGTAGGATAGAAATATTAGAACAAATAAATGAATTGCACAAACGAACTAAAAATACAGTAATAATAGTTTCGCATAGTATGGAAGATATAGCAAAACTTACAGATAGTATACTTGTATTAAATAATGGTGAAATAAAATATACAGGTACTCCTAGCCAAGTTTTTTCGTATACATACGAACTCGAAAAAATAGGTCTTAGTGTTCCTGTTATATGTTACTTAATGCACGAGTTAAATAAAATAGGTTTCTATTTACCTAAAAATATTTTTACTGTAAAAGAGGCGGCAAAAGCTATTTTAGATATTAAAAAATAATTTTAATATCATTATGAGGAGAGAAAATGAAATCTGTTACACTTGGTCAATACTATCCTATAGAATCTAAAATACATTCTTTAGATGCTAGAGTTAAGTTAATAGGTGTTATTATTTTTATAATATCTCTTTTCGTTGCAACTAACTTTTTAGCCTATGGAATAGTAGGGATATTTCTATATTTTTGTATAAAACTTGCAAAGTTGCCTCTTAAATTTGTAATAAAAGGTGTAAGAGCTCTTGGATATGTAATAGTTTTTACAATGGTTGTAAATGTTATTTTTTCTCCTGGAGAAATAATATTATTAGACCTTGGATTTTTTAATATTACATTGGAAGCTGTTTTATGGGGTATTTTAATCACACTTAGATTTGTTCTGTTAATAATTAGTTCTTCACTTTTAACTTTAACAACATCACCTATTAACCTTACAGGGGCAATAGAAACTTTACTTTCCCCTTTTAAAAAAATAAAATTACCAGTACATGAAATAGCAATGATGATGACAATAGCATTACGTTTTATTCCAACTCTTATGGAAGAAACAGACAAAATAACAAAAGCTCAAATGTCCAGAGGAGCAGAATTTGACAGTGGTAGTATTGCAAAAAGAGTAAAAAGTCTTATACCTATTTTAATACCTTTATTTGTTTCGGCATTTCGTAGAGCGGATGATTTGGCTATGGCAATGGAAGCACGTTGTTATAGAGGTGATATAAATAGAACAAAACTAAAAGAATTAAGATATACAAAAAATGATGTTATAGCATATGCTATTATGTTTATTTTTTTGCTACTTGTAATACTTACTAATTTCATATATTATTAATATTATGAAAACATATGACGAAATTTACTTAGAAATAGCAGAAAAAATATTAAATACTGGGTATTATGACGAGAATAGAACAATTAATAATACTTATAAACTCCCACATCAAATTATGCAGTTTGATTTAAATGAACAATTTCCTATTTTGACAACAAAAAAAATTGCATTTAAAACAGCTGTAAAAGAGCTATTATGGATATTTAAAGACCAAAGCAACGATGTAAAAAAATTGCAAAGTCAAAATGTTCATATATGGGATGAATGGCAAAAAGAAGATGGAACAATAGGAACATCTTATGGATATATAGTAGAAAAATTTAAACAAATAGATAATCTCATATATAGTTTGAAAAATAATCCTCAAAACAGAAGAATGATAATAGATTTATGGCAAATACCATATTTAGAAACTGGCTCTCTTCATCCTTGTTGTTTTTTAACTATGTGGGATGTAAGTTTTGGAAAACTCAATTGTATGCTTGTTCAACGTAGTGGAGACTTTGCTTTAGGTGTTCCGTTTAATACTACACAGTATGCTGTTTTGGTTCATTTAATCGCACATGTTACTAATTTAAAGCTCGGTATTTTTACCCATGTTATAAATAATGCACATATTTATGAGAACCAAGTAGAAGGTATGAAAATACATTTAGAACGTAAAAACAAAGCATTTAAACCTCCAAAACTTTGGATAGACAAAAATATTAATAATTTTTATGATTTTGGTGTAGACAATATAAAATTATTAGACTATAAACATCATGATAAAATAAAAATGGATGTTTCTGTATAGGAGTAAAATGTTATCTTGTATAGTGTGTATGGGGCAAAATAGAGAAATAGGCAAAAACAATAAAATGCCATGGTATATAAAGGAAGATTTAATATATTTTAAAAAAACAACAATTGGTAAAACAATAGTAATGGGAAGAAAAACTTTTGAAAGTTTGCCAAAAGTTTTACCAAATAGAAAACATATAGTAATAACAAAAAATAAGAATTATTCAATATCACACGACGATGTTCTAGTTGTACATGATATAGATTTTTTGAGAAATTATAAAAGAGAGATAGATGAAACATTTGTTATAGGTGGTTCAGAAATTTACAAACAACTTATGCCTATATTTGATAAGATATATATTACGAAAATATATAAAAATTTTGAAGCAGATGTTTTTTTTCCAAATATCGATATGAAAGTATTTAATCTGAGATTTTCATCTAAAATTTTTTATAATGAATATGAAAATGTAAATTTTAATTTCGAAATATATGGGAGAAATTGGAATGAATAACATTATAAAATACAAACTTTTACGTACAAATAGAAAAAATATCGGAATATATATTAAAGATGGTATGGTGGAGATAAAAGCTCCATATAAATCATCTATTTTAGATATAGAGAATTTTTTAAATATAAAAAAACAGTTGATATTAGAAAATTTGCAAAAATCTATTATTCAAAAACAAAACCGTGAAAGTTTTAGTCTTGATTATGGTAGCTATATAAGATTATATGGAAATAAACACCAAATAATCAAAAGTGAAACAGATAAGTCAAAATTTGAAAATGATTTTTTTTATTTACCTAAAAATCTAAATAGCGAACAAATAAAAGAAGAGTGTATAAAAATCTATATAGATATTGCGAAAATGACATTGTCTAGGCAAACAGCAATTTTTGCATATAAAATGAACCTTTATCCAAATTCTATAAAAATAAATAAAGCAGCTAAAAGATGGGGTAGTTGTTCTTCTAAAAAAAGTATAAATTTTTCTTTTAAGCTTGTTATGGCAAATTTTGATACTATAGATTATGTAGTTGTACATGAGCTTGCACATTTGAAAGAGATGAATCATTCCACGAAATTTTGGGATATAGTAAAAAACACTCTTCCAGATTATAAAAAAAGAATTGAAGATTTGCGTTCTTTAGAAGAAAAATTAATAAAGGAAAATTGGTAATTTTGAAAAATATAAAAAATTTTAAAGTAAGAAAATATGATGGCATAGGAAATACTTTTGCTATTATAGATTATAAACAAGAAATGGATTTTTATATTGAAAAAGATTTTGAAAATTTGGCAATACAAATAACAAATAATTCTAAAATAGACACAGATGGTTTAATAATAGTAAAAAATGAACCATTAAAAATGATTTTTTATAATAGAGATGGTTCTAAAGCTCCAATGTGTGGAAATGGAGTACGTGCATTTTCTAAATATGTAATAGATACGAGTATAATACCTAAAAATTTGAAGTTTTTTAATATACATACAGATGCAGGTATTATGGAAATAGAGATAATAGATACAAATCCTTTTTTATGTAAAGTAAATATGGGTAAACCCATTTTTGAAAACGACATATTAGGTATTAGAGATAAGGAGCCACTACAAAGAAAAATAAATATAGAAAATGAAGAAATAGAAATAAACATGGTTTTTATGGGTACTATACATACAGTTATTTTTGTAGATGATATATTTAAATACGAAAATAGTCCACTGGGTGAATTTGTATGTAACTATCCTATATTTTCTGAAAAAACAAATGTGAATTTTGTAAGTGTAAATTCTCCAAATGAAATATCTATTAGAACATTTGAAAGAGGTGTTGGTTATACTAAGGCTTGTGGTACTGGTTGTTGTGCTGCGGTTGTTATAGGTCAAAAATTAGGATTTTTATCTAAAGAAGTAGTTGTTTTCACAAATATTTCGAAATTATTTATAAAAAGAGAACATGAGAATGTATTTATGACAGGTACTTGTAAATTTCATTATGAAGTAGATTTTGAAATACATTAAAAATTAGAAAGAGAGTGATTTATGTCTATTACACTTATAATTTCGGATTTAATAGCATCTATTATAATAGTAACTTTAAAAGAATTTTCAGTAGCTCTTCTTAGTAATATACAAGGAGATAATCTACCGAAATCAAAAGGAAAATTAAGTTTAAATCCATTTAAACATATAGAAATAATAGGGCTTATTATGTTAATTTTAACATCTGGGTTTGGTTGGGGTAAAGGTGTAGATACTAATAAAATGTTTTACAAAAACAGAAAAATAGGTACGCTTATAACATATTTAAGCCCATCTATTATTTTGATACTATTTGCATATTTAGTAAATTTTATTAATACTACATTAGTTGTTACAAATTTTATTGTTATAAATTCTACAATGATGAGGATAGCCACTTTTATAAATTTTGCAATGATGAGACTAACATTTTTAAGTATATCATTTGCTATATATAATTTGTTACCTATATATCCTTTGGATGGTTCTAAAGTATTACCATTATTTTTATCTCCAAATAAAGCTGTTTCGTATATAGCATTTCAAAAACAGATTCTTGTAATATTTATGATAATTATTTTTTTGTTCCCCAGAAATCCAGTATCAAATTTTATTGGTACATTAACTATGTCGATAATTAATATATTTTTTTATGGATTTTAAGGTAAATGATTTTGAAGGACCACTATCTTTACTTTATCAGCAACTAAAAAAAAATAAAATGGATATATACACTGTAGATATATCTAAACTAACAGACCAATTTTTGAATGCTTTTAGAAAAATAGAAATGAGCATGGATGAAACAAGTGAATTTATATTACTCGCAGCCGAGCTAATAGGAATAAAAACAAAATTGTTGTTATCAAATCCAAAAGAAGATACAGAAAATCCTGTAGAAGAGCTTGCATTTAGGTTAGAAATATATGAAACTTTTTTAAATATTTCTAACATTTTAAAAAGCATGCAAAACTCTGAGAAATTTTATAAAAAAGCTGAAATTATGGATATAGATAAAAAGCTAAAAATAGATGTTACAACTGATTTTTTAAAAAATACATTTTTAGATTTGTTAAAAAGACAAATAAAAATAGAAGATGAAATTCCTATAATTAACATGGAGAAAGAAATTTATTCTGTAGAAGATAAGATTATTTACATAGAGAGTCTTGTTTTAGGCAATGACAAGATTAATTTTACAGATATTTTTAAGAGTATAAAAAACATAAAAGAAAAAATAGTGGTTTTTTTAGCGTTATTAGAACTTATTACAAAGAGAAAAATAAAAGTGTATCAGGACGGTAATTTTAAGGAAATTTTTATAAAACATGAATGATTTAGAGTTATTGGAATTAGAGCGAATATTAGAGGCTATATTATTTGCTTGTAGTGATGGTCTTTCTCTTGAAAAAATATCGTTGGGGCTTTCTGTTGACCATAATACATCAAAAATAATTATAAATAGCCTAAAAGAAAAATATAAAAAAGAAAATAGAGGTATACAAATAGATATAGTTGGTGAGCTATATCAAATGGTAACAAATATTAAATACAAAGATAACATAAAAAAAATTTTGAAATCTAAAGAGACTAATCTTACAAAGGCACAGTTAGAAACTCTTGCAATAATCGCATATAAACAACCTGTTACAAAACTTACTATAGAGCAAATACGAGGTGTTGATTCTACTCATCCTTTAAATAAACTTTTAGAATATGAACTTGTAGAAGAAAACGGTAGGTTGAACGCAGTAGGTAGACCTATATTATTTATAACAACAAATGAATTTTTAAGACAATTTGGTTTAGATAACTTAGAAAATTTACCTAATATTGAAATTGAAAATGATAGTAATAGTATAATTAATCAAACTTAGTAAAAAATAAGAGTAAAATTTTAAAACGTTTTAGGAGCAGTTTTCTATATGAAAAATTTTATTCTAATTTATTTTTTTGCATTTGTGTTTGTATTTATAAACATTACAAATATAAATGCAAGCGATAAAGTAAAAGAGCCAAAAGAACTGATAGTAGAAGCCCATGGAGCAATATTGATAGATGAAAAATCTGGCAGGGTGCTATGGGGCAAAAATGAAGAAGAGCAATTAGCAATGGCGAGTACAACAAAAATAATGACAGCAATTGTTGCAATCGAAAATGGAAATATGGATGATATCATAAAAATATCAAAAAGAGCAACACGTTCTCCAAAAGTAAAAATGAATTTATCTGTAGATGAAGAGATAAAATTAGAGTATTTGATGTATGCTCTTATGTTACAATCTTTCAATGATTCTGCTGTGGCAATAGCTGAGCATATAGGTGGTAGTGTAGAAGATTTTTGTAAAATGATGACACAAAAAGCAAAAGAAATAGGGGCATATAATACAAGCTTTGAAACTCCCAGTGGGTTAGATAGTGAAAATCATTATTCAACAGCTCATGACATGGCTATTATAGCGAAATATGCATTAGAAAATTCAGAATTTGTAAAAATAATAAATACAAGAAATTTAGAAGTAAAATCGAACAAAAGAACATATTCTCTTATGAATAAGAATAAATTATTAGATTTAATGCCTGGTGCAAAAGGTGTTAAAACAGGTTTTACAGGGAAGGCTGGACATTGTTTTGTAGGTGCTGTAGAGCGTGAGAGCATAAGCCTTATATCTGTTGTTCTTGGTAGTGGATGGGGTAATAATAAAAAACAAAAGTGGATAGATACAAAGAAAATTCTCGATTTTGGATTTGAAAATTTTAGATATATGGATGTTATAGTTAATAAAGAAATTGATAAAAACATACCAGTGGAGCGTTCGAGAAATGAAATTTTAAATTTAGAATTTGCAGAGTTACTTTCCATGCCTCTATCTAACGAGGAATTTGAAAGCATAGAAATTGTACTTAATATTCCGAATTTTGTTATAGCTCCTGTGAAAAATGGAGATATAGTAGGGGTATCTAAAATATATATAAATAACAAATTAGAAAAAGAAATAGAGATAATAGCAATAAATGATGTAAATAGGAATGATTTAAAAACAAGCATAGAAAAAATATTAAATTCTTGGTTTGACCTTGCAGGTGAAGGTAGTATCGTTTTGCCAGAATTTTAAAAATTAGAAAATATTGCCGAAATATAAATTGATTATAACAGCATCATATATATATGATGCTGTTGAATTATTGAGCGTACTTTACATAATTCTATTCAAGCTGTTTCTATTTCTTTTATTCATTTACTTTTGACTAGACTTTAGACAACTTCTTAATTAAATTTCTTATAAATGCTGAAATTCAAAAGTATATTTCTTAATAAAAAATAATATCATGTAAAGAAGAGAAAAACTATATAATTTTTTGTTTTATTATGTTATAATCTGGTACTGTGAAATATCAATTATAATTTATAAATTTGGAGAACTATATGAAAAAATTATTTATTTACAATATTATGACTACCATTATATTTTTATTAATATCCCCTACAAATGAAACAAAAGCAGAAAGCAGTTTTAGTATTCTTCCTATTATAGATAATTTTGAAAACAATTTAAATAATACAAATGATACAATACGTATAGGTCTTGAATCTCAATATATAGATGCGAAAATTATACATATGCAAAACAAAAATATAACAATTGGGAACTATGTATCAAATGGTACATTTAATCCTATTATTAATATTTTTGGTACAAATATGGCAGTTGTAGTAGATGATTATTTTTATCTACAAAGTGAAACGATTTTCAACAATTTTGATACAGCTTTAAATTTTGCTAATGATATTAATAAAAACACTGTAATATCTTTAGATAATCTAAATAACAATACTATATTTTCTGTACTTATAGGTCCTTTTAATAATTACGAACAAATGAATTCTATATATCAAAATATTAGTGGTTTTATAAAATTACCTCAAAATAACAGACGTGTAACAATAATAGAAGGAGATGCAAGAATACTAACATCTATTTTACCTATACAAATGATGAGTAATGATAATAACTTTATGCAGCTTTCAAATAGAGAATATCGTGGAATTATAGAATTTCACAGACATAGAGGTGTTGGAATAACTCCTGTAAATATAATAAACTTGGAAGAATACCTTTTTAGTGTTGTACCATCAGAAATGCCAGCATATTGGAATATGGAAGCTCTCAAAGCACAAGCAATAGCATCTAGAAGTTTTACAGCTGCAAGGAGAGGTTTTTTAAACTATCGTGGATATGAACTTTGTGATACTGTTTTTTCCCAGGTTTATTCTGGAGTACAAACCGAACATGAACGCTCTACAAATGCTGTTATCGATACAACTGGTCAAATGATTTTTTTTGATGGAGATATTGTTTTAGCAGTTTATTTTTCTTCTAGTGGTGGTAGTACAGAAAATTCTGAAAATGCTTGGATAGAAACTGTACCGTATCTAAGAAGCGTAAGAGATACTTTTGAAGAAGGATATATGGAGTGGGAAAGACAATTTACATTATCACAAATAAATAATCTTGCCATTAGGCAAAATATAAATATAGGAAATATTAAATCTATTAGTCTTATTAATGGAATGAATGGAAGAGTTTTTAATTTTCGTTTAAACGGTAAAACAGGAAATCATTATATAACTGGTGAAAATATACGTAATTTTTTTAGTTATTATGGTGGAAATTTACCAAGTAGAAATTTTACATTTGCAGATAACTCTCATATACATAACTATCAAAATTCAAATTTTGATAGTTATGAAAATAATAATTATTTATATGTTTTTGATTCTAATAATGATATTGTTAGAATCAATTTAAATAATATTGGGGATATTTACAATAAAACTATTATACCAAATGAGATATATTCTGTTACAACAAGTACAGATTATAATATTAAATTTGTAGGACGTGGTTGGGGGCATGGTGTTGGAATGAGTCAATTTGGTGCTAATTCTATGGCAAATATAGGTTTTAATCATATTCAAGTTTTACAGCATTATTTTACAGGAGTAGAAATAAGATAGTATTTTTTGTCTATTTTTTCAAATTTACTATATGTAGTTTTTATGTTAAACTTTTATGTATATAAATCTTTAATTTTACGGGGGATATCCATGAAAAAAACTTTAACATTATTAATATTTTTATTTGCCTTTCCTATTTCTGTTTTTTCACAAATATCTACAAATGGTGTCGGTGTAGTTAGTTTTAGTCCAAACATGGCAAATGTAATGGTTGGCCTTACAACTAGAAACGATAACTTAACTGTTGCTATTTCAGAAAATACGCAAATAGTACAAAATACAATAGAGGCATTAAGAGAAATAGGCATTAACTCTGAGAATCTTCACACATCAGAATTTAATGTTTTTGAAACAAACGAGCAAAACGAAGAAGGTATGTGGCTACCTACACAAGCTGTTAGTTCAACATTATCTATAACAATTACAAATTTGGAAATCTTAAATGAAGTAATAGAAGTAGCTGTAGAAAATGGTATGACAAATATTTGGGGTATAACATTTGACAATACAAATAGAGATGATTATTACAATATAGCTCTGACAAGGGCTGTACAAGATGGTATAGAAAAGGCAAATGTAATAGCAAATGCTTTAAACAAAGAAATTGGAATTTTAGTAAGTATTACTGAAAACGCCTCTTTTGGTTTTGCTACAAATAGACAATCGGCTTGGGCTACTCCTTTAGCAGAACAAACTGCCGATGTTGAAATAGTAGCTCCACAAAGTTTAGGTGTTAGTGCAAATGTTACTATTGTTTTTGATTTAAACAGAGAATAACAAAAAATCCACAATGAAATTTAAATAATTTTATTGTGGATTTTTTATTGGATAGTATAGTTAAAAGCAAGTAAATAAATACATAAAATTATCCGATATAAATTCAAGAATATTTAAAATTAATTACGAGGGGTATATAATGATAAAGCCCGTTATAGCAAATATAAATAGCCAAAACTCCATTACTGTACTTAATCAAAGTAGTCAATCTATTTTTAGTGGCAAAGGAACATTTTCAGCATTAGTTGTTGGAATTGACAATAACAATTTTTTACTAGAAATACTTGGTGATGGAACTAGGTTCAATACAAATATAGAATCAAAACACAACATAGGAGATACTTTAGAATTTGAAGTTATTAGCACAGGTGATTTAGTTAAACTAAAATTGTTAAAACAAAATCAAATTTCTAGTGCAAGTGGACTTAGAACATCAGATGTAAAAAATATATTTGAAAAATCTGGTTTTACAAAAGAAATAAAAGAGGGATATATAGATTCTGGGCAAATAGATAAAGATAGAGAAATAGCAGCTCTTAAAAGAAGACTAGCAAGTGGTGAAAAAACTCTTAATACTTCTATTGTAAATAAAATGCTTTCACAAGGTATAAATATATCTGATATAGATATTAGCAAAATAAAAGAAGAAAAAGAAATACTTACACCATCACTCGGAATATCTTCTAAAGAAATTTCTGAAAATATAAAAATAGCATTAGAATCTCATAATTTACCAAGTAATGAAGAAAATATAAATAATTTAACCAAAGTATACGAATATTTTGAAAAAAGTAATAAAATCGAAAATGTTGCAGAAGCTCTAAAAAAAGAAAACTTCACATTGGAAGATTTGCACAATATAAATTATAAAAATAACATAAGAAATAGTGATAAAGAAAAGCTAATATTGCCAACAAATTTTGAGAATGAATTAAAAAAATTATATAAAAATGAGAATATACTCATTACAAAAGAAAATTATAATTTTGGAAAAATATTATACGAAAATGATATTGAAATAACAAAAGAAAATATACAGATATTATCAAATATAGAAAATATAAATAGTTACTACATATTAGATAAATCTGCAAAGGCAATTTCAGATGGAAAGTCTGTAACTAGTATAAATTTAAAAGAAGCATATTTGACTGACATTTATCAAGATTACGAAGATTTATTTGATTATTTACCAAAAATAGAAACAATCCATATAAATAATATTTTACTTAATGAAAAAGAGGTTACTCTTTCAAATTTAAAAAATGAATATGAGTTAAATTCAAATTTAAATCTAGAAATAAAAGAAATACCAGAGCATATAGATTTGGTAATGCGAAAAAGACAGTTGGCAGAGATTAGATTAAAACTAACTTATGAGGCAGCTTATAAACTTATAGATAAAAATATAAAAATAGATACAATGCCTTTAGAACTTGCTTTAGACGAGCTTAGAAAAATAGAAAATGAATATTATCAAAACTTTTTTAAAGAAACAAGCACATCAAAAGTAGGGACACTTGTAAATGTTTTTGATACAATTCAAAATATAAACCCATTATTACCACCTGTTTATAAATATATATCTGAAAACAATGAAAATTTCACACTAAAAAATGTAAATCAAGTTACAACAGAACAAAAACTTGTAATGGGATATGAACCTTTTATGACAGTTCCAAATTCAAAATATGGAGATACTTTTAGTAATGTATCAAATATGCTTGAAACTGTTGTTTCTGATTTAGGATTTGAAATATCTGAAGAAAATATCAAAGTGGCTTCTATACTATCTAGAAGTGGTATAGATATCAATATAGATAATTTTGAAAATGCAAAACTTGTAAATAAAAAGTTAGAATATGTAACTGAAAATTTACATCCATCTATAGCAGCCCAGTTGATAGAAGAAAATATAAATCCTTTGGAAATTCATATAGATGAGCTTATAAAATATGTTGAAGAAAAGGATATGGGTAGTGTAAAAGATAAAATAGCAGAAAATATATTTTATATGGAAGAAAATCTAAGTGTAGAGCAACGTTCTAAAATAATGGCTGTATATAGGGCTTTAAATCAAGTATCAAATTATGGCTCTGTATCTCTTGGTTTAAATATAAAAAGTGGAAACGATTTAACAATTGGAAATTTGTTAGACGCTGCACAATATTATAAAAAAACAGGAAATAGGAACAATTATATAGATATTTCCACAGATACTACATTAGGTGCTTCACACGAAAATAATATAAGACAAATTTTAAATAGTGATACTCAAAGTTACAATGATTTACTTTTAAAAGAAACAGCCAAAAATACAACACCAGAACATTTAAAAAATGCAAATGACAATACAAGATTAGAAGATTTATCAAAAACAAATAAAAATTTCGAAAGAGCAGAAAAATTAATAGAAAATATAAAAGAGGTTAGTGAAAAAAATATAGAAGCATTACATTTTTTAGAAAAGAATAATGTAAAAGCTACATTACCCAATGTTACATCTATGGTTTTTTTAGTGGAGAGACCAAAAATTTTAAAATCGAAACTAGATAAAATAAAAGAAGATTTAGAAGTAGAAAAAATACCGTCCTCTCCAACAGAATATATAGAAAATGATAAAACCACAAATGAAATTGTAGAAGTATTGGATAAACTAACAGAAATAAATCCAGAAATAGAATATAAAAATATAGATTTAAAAGATATTGAAATTTTGAAAAATACTTTAAAATTGCAAAGTAACCTAAATTCATCTTCTTATTTTTTACCAATAAAAATAGATGGAAAAGTTACAAGTTTAAATATGTACGTACAAAACAAAATAAGTAACAATATAAGTGTTTCTATAAATTTAGATACAGAAAAGTACGGGAATATAGATGCCTATATAAAAATGAGTAAAAATAATATAGATATTTATATTCAAAACGATGAAGATAAGATAAATTTTAAACATACAAAAATGCAAATGATAGATAGTTTTGCAAAAGAAGAGTTTAATATAAATACAGTTATCTACAATGGAGAAAATGACGATAATTATTTTAATGAAATGGATTTCGAAAACTACAATAGTATATCAAATTTAACAAAGAATAATATTTTCAAAATGGCGACTTGTTTTACGAATTATTTGAATGAACTAAATTAGTTTGTAGATAAAAAATTTAAAAGGTGATAAATTATGGTAATAAAAAGTAATATTCCAGCACTTAGAACACATGTTCAAGTAAATAGAGCTAATAGAAATACAGCAGCTTCTATGGCTAGGCTAAGTCATGGTACAAGAATAAATACAGCAAAAGATGACCCAGCAGGCTTGTCTATAGCAAATCGTTTTAGAAGAGAAGTAAGAGGAATAGATAATGCAACTCAAAATGCTCTAGATGGTACAAGTCTTGTACAAACTGCTGATGGGGCTTTAAACGAGGTACATTCCATACTTGGGCGTGTTCGTGAACTTATTGTACAAGGTGCAAACGATACTTTTCTAAACTCAGATAGAGATGCTATACAAAGTGAAATAGATGAACTTTTAAATGAGCTAGAAAATATTGCACGGAATACTAGATTTAATGGAAGAAATATATTTACAGGCTCTTTTGTGCAAGCTGGTACTAGTACAAATCCTCCTCTTCAACACGGGAATATTTCAGTGCGTGTACACACAAGGAAAAATGACCTTATGGAAATGGAGATACCAAGACTTGCAATGTTTGGAGAAGATGCTCTAGGTGGTTCTATATCACAAAATATATACCACGACCCAAGTGTGGTACCTCCCGTATTAAATCCTGTAACTGGTGAATATGAGTTAGTTGTAAGAATACCAGCAGGACAACACGTTACTTTAGGTGAAGCTCTTCATTCTTTACATGGAGGTAGTGTTGTAGGAGTAAATGTTCCCGGTGAAAATCATGAAAATTCAGGTGTTTGGCTTAGCAATGCTCTTGAAATATTAGATAGTGCTACAGAACAAGTTTCTGCTATACGTTCTCGTATGGGTGCATATCAAAACAGACTAGAGCAATCCTCATCTGCACTTCTTGCCGCAAGTGGAAATACGCAATCTGCTTTAAGTAGAATAATAGATACAGATATGGCTCTTGAAATGGCAAGGTTTACTCAACAAAATGTTATCGTACAGGCTGGTATATCTGTTTTAGGTATGGCAAACCAAAGACCACAGCAATTTTTAGCACTACTTAATCATTAATATTTTAAAAGCACCTCGGGTTTTAACCCGAGGTGCTTTTTTTAAATTCAAAAGTTCTATATCAAAAAATTTTTTAATATTATATAAGACAATTCTTAAATTTACGAGGTTTTAAGATGAAGAAAAATGTATTTACTAGTGCTATTATTTTAATACTTGCTGGATTTATTACAAGAATACTTGGTTTTGTATATAGAATATATATGTCTAATATAATAGGTTCTATGGGTATGGGTTTGTATGGACTTATATTTCCTGTATATATGTTGGCATGGAGTATAACTTGTTCTGGATTTACTACAACTATATCTAAACTGACTTCTTCAGAAAAAGCAAAAGGGCAATATGGAAATATAAGATTGTTTTTAATTCAAGCTATTTTAATAACATCTGGTATAGGTGTTGTTTTTGGAATGATTATTTACTTTTTTGCACCGTTTATTGCTGTTAATATTTTTAATGAACCTAGAATACTTATTTCTCTAAAAGTGCTTGCATTCGGTATACCTTTTATGGCTGCTGGCTCTTGTATACGTGGTTATTTCTATGGTCTTCATGATTCTTTGATTCCTGCAATAAGCCAAGTGCTCGAGCAAGTAATTCGTATTTTTCTTGTTTATATGATAGCTACGATGTTTGCTAGTAGTGGTATAGAAATAGTAGTTGCAGCTGCTGTGGTTGGTATAGTTGTATCTGAGATTGTTTCGTTTTTATATGTACTTTTTGCTTATAAAGATTATAATTTACATAAAAAATCAAAAGAAAAATTTAAATTAAATCCTAGTAATAAAACAAAACAAAGTTTGAATATTCTTGTTTCAATGAGTGTGCCTCTTAGTCTTAGTCGTGTTAGTGGTTCATTATTATCTACATTAGAAAATATATTAATACCACAGAGACTTATGACATTTGGAATGACACAAACAGAAGCACTTAGCGAATTTGGAAAATTAACAGGTATGGCAATACCGCTTATTCAATTGCCTTCTGTTGTTTTAGTTGCTTTTTCTATATCTCTCGTACCTGCAATTTCCGAGGCAATAGAAATAAAAAATTATAAAAAAATAAATAATATACTATCTAAAACAATGATTTTTTCTATGGTTGTTGGAATTGGTGGAGCAGCTGGTTTTATTATTTTTTCAGATATTTTGGGAGATATTATATATCGTGAAAATATATCTTCTATGCTTATATATCTAGGTCTCCTTTCACCATTCTTATATGCAAACGTGTTACTTACTGGTGTTTTGAATGGATTAGGAGCTCAAATTTTTATATTTAGAAATAGTCTTTTGTCTTCCTTTATATCCATAGGATTTATTTATTTTTTAATACCCATTATAGGAGTGTATGGGTATATATTAGGTTGGTTTTCAAGCCTTATTACATTATGCATAATTAATATTTACAAAATAAAAAGAACTGCAAATTTGAAAATAGACATAGTAAACTGGTTTTTAAAACCTATTTTATGTGCAATTGTTTCTATTGCCATTCTTAGTTTTATAAAAGATTATTTTATTTCTGTTTTAGGTTCTTTAATAGGTATATTCTTTTTGATATTAATAATGGCAGTTATATATATTTTTTTAGTAATTTTAACTGGATGTATAAAATGGGAGGATTTGAAAATTAAGAATTTGTATAATGTACAATAACAGTAGTAGAGAACACAGAAATTACAGCAAATCAGAAATAAAAAATCATAATAAATAAATTTTAAAAATTATGAAAAAAAATCACATTTTCTCTATTATGTATACTTAAAAAATGAATAAAAAATTTTATATGTAAAATGATACAAATATATACCTGTACAACCTGTACAACCTGTACAACCTGTACAACCTGTACAACCTGTACAACCTGTACAACCTGTACAACCTGTACAACCTGTACAACCTGTACAACCTGTACAATTTGATATATTTATAATAAAGATGTATAATGATTTTATACTAAAAAAGGAGGTGCGAAATATGATGAAAAAACGAAAGCATTGAACAATTAGTAATATTTTTAAAGTAGCAATATAAGAAATGTCTAAAATCTAATCGTCTCAAGAAGAATTTTAGATGCATTCCTCATAAAACTTAATACATAATAGCATATATATTAAGTTTTTTCAAGAGGAATTTACTGTAGTTCATGTATCGAGATAGTTAAATTGTGAAATTTAACATATTTATTAAAGTTAATAAAAAAATAAAGTATGTATTTTTGTTAAATTTTCAATTTCAACTAATACGATATATGTCTTTATAATAACTTAAAGAGGGGTACATTTTAATGAGAAAACAAATAAAGAAATTTTTAGTAGCAACACTTGTATTTACAAATTTATTTTCTGCAACTAGTGTTTTTGCAACAAATTTATATGAAGAATATGATAAAACAGAAATATTAAACGAATTTGAAAATACAAATTTTTCAAATCAAGAATATATAAATATTTGGGGTAATATAAATATACCTGTAACAGAGTTAGCTACTTGGGAACAACTTCGTTCAGATTTAGCTATTATTAATAGTGTATTATCTGAAAATGAAGAAATTTTTATGTTAGAAAATTCAGATTGGATTAGTGAAGTAAATTTAAGATTAGAGAATTTTTTATTTAATGTTTCTGAGGAGTATCATAACGATATTATAATTCTTTTGATGGGAGGTAATCCGCTTTTAAGAAATTCAATTTCTAATTTCTTTAGTTCTCATCAAAGAAATCCACTAGGAGATGGTTCGGCTAGGTATACTTTTAGACCAACATTTGCAACTAGAACTCTTAGAGCCACAGCCTCTAATGCTTGGATAGCAATTAGTAACCACTATAGTTTTCCTAGAGTTTATAACAGTAGCACTATAAGTAGTTTAAATGATCAATACTGGTGTCATTTTGATTTTGATTTTGAAACTTTCTTTTTTGGAGCTACTTGGGACTTAGAAACATTTAGACCTAATGTTGGATTATGGCAGACAATACTTGCTCTTTGTAATCCTTAATTAGAATAAATCAAAAGATATATACAACAAAAAAACGAAAATAGATTTTTTCTATTTTCGTTTTATTTAAAATTTAAAATATATTTGGAGGTATGTGAATGACAGTTGCAATATTTTTAGTGATTTTTGTTATACTATGTATCTTCTGTCTTATTACTTTAATTAATAAATTAAGAGGTAATAAAAAATTACTAAAAGATAAAAAAATAGATATTATACTACTTTTACTATGTTTTACAGCTTTAATTACCTCTTTAGCATTATTTATGAATATGTCTATTTATGTAAGCAATTATCAATATAGAGGGGGAGTTTCTTTAGTAACAGGAGGAAATTTTTGGAATTTAATGTCATGGCTTGAATTACCTATACTTTTTACAGTTTGTGCAATTTTAATCGTGAAAATTATAAGAAAACCAAATAGTATTTAAGAAAAATTTAATAAATATTCAGTTAAAACTTCATTACTCCAAATATAGTTTTTAAAAACTATAGGGGGGACATACGTATGATAAACTTAAAATTTAAAAAAATTATTTCTGTAAGCTTATTTTTAATGCTCTTAGTTACAATCGCAGCATTTTATTTTATTGTTTTTGCAGAAGAACATACAATTATAAATAACAAAGAATATATTATAAGAATAGAAAACGCTGATATGTTCTTTAATATAACAGATGGATTTGTATATTTTGGTAGAGATACTTGCCCTATTTGTTATAGATTTTTTCCTATACTCGAGGAAATTGTAAATGTAGAGCAAATAGAGGTTTTTTATTTTGATACTGATTATTTTAGAGAAAATGAATTATTAACTAGAGAAGAATTACAAGAATTGTTTAAAAATTATGAAATTACCCATGTTCCAATAATTATAAGATTAGTTGATGGAATATTGTATGAAAGTTTTACACCACCTTCGTATATTTCAGAAGAGAGTTTAATTTTAATCAGAAATAGTACAAATTATTTTCTGAGTTTGCAAAAATAAAAAAGATTATCCTATTCATTATTTTTTAGGGCAATCTTTATTGAAAATTTTATGCCAAGGTAAATATTATGTATATAATTAATACTATTCTACAAATTTTCATGAAATGTATAGCAATATTATTTGCAATACACACAATATTTACTTTTAAAAAAACTACAATATCTTTTTTTCCTATTATTGAAGCAAATGTTGTTACCAATAGAAGAAAATTTATGATAATTAAAAATATATTCGGAATATCCCAAGCAATTATATATTTTTTAGTTTCTCAGATTTTATATAATAGAAATGATATTCCCAATTGGATAGTAATTGGACTAATATTGAATACTTTATTAGCACTTCAAGTACAAAAAAAATTAACTTCTTTAATAGAATAATTATATTATACCCTGTCTAAAATTTTGTAATAATTACACTATATTAGACGAGGGAAGTTTTTTATTATGTAAATTTTCAAGAAATGGTAGTAGCTACTTTAAATACATCTTTTAGAAAAGAATTAGAAGAAAAATGGGGTATCTTGTTATTTATTAATGAAGAGATAGAATTAAAAACATTATCTCCCAAAGTAATAGAAGAATTACGAGAAGAAAATAAACTTGTTTTAGAGTATAGTAAACTAACGGCAAGTGCTAAAATTGAATTTGATGAAAAAGTTCTAAACCTTTCACAAATGGGACCTTATCTTGAAAATTTAGACCGTAATATACGTAAAAACGCTTTAAATGCTATGGCTAATTGGTATATTGAAAATAAAGAAAAATTAGATAATATTTTTAGTGAATTAGTAGAGTTAAGAAATAATATAGCTAAAAAACTTGGTTGTGAAAACTTTGTAGAACTTGCTTACTACAGAAGAAAAAGAAACTGTTACGATAGCAAAATGGTTGCAGAATTTCGTAAAGGAGTTTTGGAACATATCGTTCCAGTTATTACAAAGCTTAAAGAAAAGCAAGCAAAAAGAATTGGTGTAGATAACATAAAGATATATGATAATTTATTTAGATATCTGGATGGAAACCCTACACCAGTTG
>Ga0268261_10000121_pt1 | contig 48087 bp, 48 predicted proteins | sample TergutNc150P1_FD_190353 | JGI IMG/M metagenome (GOLD analysis project Ga0268261, IMG submission 190353) | Nasutitermes corniger P1 segment gut microbial community from laboratory colony in Florida, USA - Nc150 P1 (SPAdes) (version 2) | ecosystem: Host-associated > Arthropoda: Insects >... | reverse complement strand
TGAGCCAGGATCAAACTCTCATTAATAAAAGTTAGATGACTGTTGCCAGTCGCTCATTTTTGTTTTGTCTTTTGACTTATTTTACGCTAGCTATTGCTATTGTAAATGTTTTAAGTTGTTATCTTATATAATACAAGATAACGCCCTGCACATTTGGTTTGTTTACTTTGTTCAGTTTTCAAAGGGCTAAATCATTGGGTTGAGCTGTTATTTATCTGTCGCTCTCGTCAACTTTTATATCTTACCACCGACATTAGTGAATGTCAATAAGTTTTTTGAAGTTTTTTCAAAAAGTTTTTTGTGGCAGCTGGTGTTTCTCAATCAGCGTTGACTAATATATCATGGTTTATCCCTACCGTCAACTATTTTATCATGAAATTTCAAACTTTTTTCAAAAAGAAAATCAGCTGCACTCTTTGCACTGAGTACAGCTGGATTTTTGTCTAGAGAGAGTTGACTATCAATCCTAAAGCAGCTAATATCGCTCCGCCTACTATATGGATTACCAATACTTTTGTTGGCGTAAATTTCTTCACTTTAAGTAGATAATAAGTGATAAGCGTCACGCTCAGCGGTAGCAGTCCGAGGACTAATGTATCTAGCACATCCGTTTGTAGCGAGAGATAATCTGCACCTGATAGATGTATAGATAGTGGTGTTGATACCATGACGAAGTTGGCTGCTAATGCACCTATGACTATGGCACCTAATGTTTGTGAGAAAGTCATGATGTATTGAAGTTTTCCGCCAGCCATGAGTTTTTGAATTCCTTCACGTCCCTGCTCGTAGCCTTTCATCCATAGGATATAAGCTATAACAGTCATGATAATCCAATGTAGAGCGAAGAACAAGATTGGTCCCATAAAGATATTACCTTGTGCGCCAAATGGCAATGTGAAGGAAAGTAAAATCGGAATTAACGTTCCTTGCCACAAGGTATCACCAATCCCTGCAAGTGGACCCATCAAACCTGTTTTCAATCCATTGATTGTTTGCTCGCTTACTTCATTTCCTAAGGCTCTTTCTTCTTCCATCGCGATAGACATTGACAGAATTGGGCCGCCGAATGATGGCTCTGTGTTGAAGAACTGCATGTGGCGTTTGAGTGCCTCTCTCATTTCTTCGGAATCTTTTCCGTACAACTTTTTGAAGACTGGGCTAAAAGCGTGAACGACACCTGTAGCTTGAAGACGCTCATAGTTATAGTTGGCGTGCGAGAAGAAAGTCCAACGCCAGAATGCTGAACGCAATTCTTTTTTGCTTAATAACTTTCTATCTAAAACTGCTTGTGTCTGCTCATTTTCGACTTGGTTGTTGATTTCTTCTGTTTTGATTACGTCCATGATGTGTCGCCTCCTGTTGCAGTATTTGTTGATTCTACATTTACTGTCTGTTGTGCGTTTGCAGCTGCATTTGCTTCTTTCTTGAGGTATAGCTCAGTGAAGATATAAGCTACAACTAATGCGAAGATTGCCACTGGAACTGCTGGAAGACCTGAATAGACAGCAATCATAAATCCTAGCGCGAAGAAGATAAGTGTTCCTTTTCCATTCATGGCACGCAAGTTCATTGCGATACCAAGTGCAGGTAAGATACCACCGATTGCTGATAGGATATCCAGTGGACGACCAGCCAGTGCATCAACCGCAGCTGCTACTGCATCAGAACCCAAGTAAGCTGCCGCTGCTACTGGAACAATCGCGATAATCATACGGAAAATCTGAGGCGGCCAAATATGTAGCCAGTTGATTTTATGTAGATTTCCTTCTTCTGCTGCTTTATCAGCCATGTGAACAAAGGTAATGCTGACTGTCATAGCTGTTACCCAAACCAATGTACCCAACAAACCAAGAGGAACAGCCAAAGTTGTTGCTACTGCTGGCGAAACATTCGCTGCCATTGCAAGTGCAGTACCTAATGTTCCTGCTAATGCTGGGTCCATCGCCACAGTACCACCTGCTGAGATAAATGCCAGATATGGCAAGTTGATTGCCGCACCGATGATAGTACCTTGTACTGGGTCACCCAAGATAAAGCCGACAATCATGCCGTTTACCATTGGACGCATCCAGCCGTGTGTACCTACCAATGAAAGCCACGGTGTACCGTTAATCCCTAGGTAATAAACGATACCGATTAAAATTGCCTGAACAATACTAATGTTCATATTTCCACTCCTTTTTTTATGTAGAATTTTATTCTGACAGCAATCCTTCAATTGCTGCTGAACCTTGGTCGGGGATAACGTGTACTTTCATATTTGTACCCGTTGAGATGATTTTTCTGAAGTAGTTTTTTTCATCTTCAGATGCAGAGATATTTTTATAGAAGGTTTTTCTTCCTGATTTGGCACCCATACCGCCGATAATGATTTCATCTAGCACAATTCCACGCTCGATTAATTCGTGGTAGGCTTCTGGTCCTTTTGCTAAAATAATGACTTTTTTGCCTGGCGGAATTTGGCTTAACAAACCTGCGGCACCTTCTACTGTGCAGATTGATAAACCGATACCAGCTGGTACTGCCATTGTAATGATTGACCTTGTAAATTCATCTGTTGCTGTTTGGTCATCTACAATGACAATGTGGTTTCCGCCTGTGTATTGCAGCCAAGCAGTCATTACTTGTCCGTGTATCAAGCGGTCGTCAATTCTTGCTAATACAATTTGACCCATGATGTTTCCTCCTTTTGTTTTTATTAAAATGAGTTGTTGGCAACTTGCACCTTACTCAATTCATCTTTGAATTCTCGAATACCGTCTCGTGCGGTTTCCATGGCTGTTTGGTAAATGGTTTCGATATCTGAACCGATCATGCGTTGATTAAATACTTCAATCAACATTGGCAGGTTCATTCCTGCAATCAGGCGATAGTTTTGCTTTTGCAGTTTGTGGAAAGCAATAGCCGATTGATTGTAAGGACTTGCTGAAAACAAATCGGTCAATACAATAACACCTTGCCCTTTATCCAAACGATTGATAGAGGTTTGAATGGCTTGTCCGAAACCTTCTATATCATCGCCATGTGTCAATGCGTGTGTTTCGACATTTTCTTGAGCACCGAATATCAATTCCACTGCGTCCATTAAACCATCAGCCATTTTTCCGTGTGCTGCCATGATAATTCCAGTCATTTCTTCACTCCTTTCAGACTTCTTGTCCTAGATTTAGACGCATAACTGTCTTCTTCCATCCTGGATTTTTCACATATTCGTGCATGGCATTTGAAAAATCAGTTGCGTTTCGGATTTCTTTGATTTGATTTGGTAGAATTTTTCTTAGCGCTTTTTGATAGTTCTTGTTTCGCATTCCGTGGATAACGTTTTCAAAATCCTTTGTAGATGAACGAGAACTTCCGCGAGCGGTAATTCCTTTTTCTAAAATATCGCGAGTGTTGATTGGTACTAATTCTTCGGTTACGCCCATGAATATGATATCTGCTAAAGGTGCAGCGATTGAGATTGCTTGATTGATGGCGCTTGCCGAGAATTTCCCACCAGTACATTCGATGATAATATCGAACCTTTCTGCTTTTTTATCAAAGTCATATTCCAATACATTTTCCGTTCGGGCAAAATCAAAGTTGGCTAATTTTTCATTGTCCGCTCCAAAGACTACAAATCGCTCTTTTTCTACCCCATGAATATGACTAAGCATAGCTGCTGTGAAATAACCTACTGGTCCATCGCCAAACAAAGCAACTCTTGCCTGTCCATGCAACTTATCTTCCACATGACTTAAAGCATGATAGGATACGGAAGAAAGTTCACTCAATACTGCCACTTCATCAGGAATTTCATCAGGTACCTTTACTAGACAATCCGCGGGATGAACCAAAGCACTCTGAGCTAATCCGTCATAACCACTTCCTAAAAAGTGTCCGCCCTGATAATAATTGTCCAAAATCCCTTCTTCATGCTCAATATCAGAATTAACCACTCTCGCTGGAATATTCGGCACAACAACTACTCGGTCCCCAACCTGAAATTTATCCGAATTCGTTACTTTGACAATCCCTATCCCTTCATGTAGCAAAGCCATGGGTAATTTCTTTGCTAGTGCTTCTGGTCTTCTTTGCCCTGCGAAATAACGTAAATCTGCATGGCAAATGCTTGTATATGTAGGTTCAACTGCCGCCCAGTCTTCTGGGATAGTTCTTTCTTTTTTAATTCCGACTACTTTTCCAGGTTCTTGCAAGCTCAATACATGAGAAGTAACTCGCTCTTCTTTTTCAAGAAGGGCTGTTTGAGATGAAGAGTTATTTTCCATATTCATATTCTTCCTTCCTTTCCATTTATGAAAACCCTTTCCTATTAAAAGTCTATGATAAAAAAAAAAAAAAATGCAATACTTTTTTAATTAAAGAACAGCTCTTGACAATAAATCCATAATTAGTGGCACCCCTTCTTTTTATATAACTCCTCTTATCTGTTTTCTTATACTGTTCAAAGGCTTTGGATATAACATTTTCTGCAAGAAATATGAGGCATCTTATTCTAGCTTTTGTTATATAATTTGTGATTTTTGAACAATAAAAAACATACCAGCACTCTCGAAAATTACAATCCTGACAAATAAACATCAAATTCGCAAGGTATGTTTGCGACTTCTTAAGAAAATTTGATAGAATGAGGGTAAGAGATTTCGGATTGAAAAAATGGAGGAAATAGCATGAGTAAAATTCTTGTAGCAGATGATGATAGAGAGATTGTCGAATTGCTGAGTATTTATTTAAATAATGAAGGATATGAAGTGGAGCAGACCTATGATGGACAGTCGGCACTTGATTTGGCTTTGAGCCGGGATGATTTGGAGTTGATTATTCTGGATATGATGATTCCTCAGTTGGATGGTATGCGGGTTATTCGTGAAATTCGCAAGCATTCCAATATTCCGGTGATTTTCCTGACGGCGAAGGCTGAGGATATGGATAAAATTCGCGGGCTTGTTGCTGGTGCGGATGATTATGTGACTAAGCCTTTCAATCCTTTGGAAGTCATGGCTCGTATCAAGACTATCTTGAAACGCACGCAGGAAGTGCCAAATAAGCCACAATCTAACGTGATTGAGATTGGATCGCTGATTATCAATAAGGATTCCCATCAAGTCAAAACGACTGCTGGGCATGAAATTCAGCTGACTGCTTTAGAATTTGGCATTCTCTACCTGCTTGCTAGCAATCTGGGGCGTGTCTTTTCAGCAGATGAGATTTTTGAGCGAGTTTGGAAACAGGAGAGTGTCGTTTCAGCAAAAACTGTCATGGTTCACGTTTCGCATTTGCGGGATAAAATAGTTGAAGCGACAAATGGCGAAAAGGTTATTCAGACCGTTTGGGGAGTTGGTTATAAAATTGATGCCTAAATTTTTTCAAAAAACAGACGAGCATAACAGCAAGAGAATTCAGCTGACTTCGATGGAAGTTAGTGAGTTATTAGTAGAAGGAATTTTCACTGTACTCATCATGCTGCTTTTAAATGTCGCGGTTATTATGATTTTGAGCGGGATTTTAAATGACAGTGCTGAGTTGGTCAATATCGTCTATACGCTCAAGCGTTGGTTTTCGGCTCAGTTTGGCTCGCCGCTCTTTTATTCTTGGCGGAAGTTCTTGATATTGGGTCTGTTGATAATGGATGTTTGGGTGGTTTATTGGCGGCTGATGCGGCGTTATCGTCAGATGCAGATGCGGCATATTATCAGTGAGCTGCACTACATTTCTATGGGTAATCTCCACCACCGTATTCCTTTTGAGCTGAGTGGAGATTTGGGTAATGTGGTTAATTCGATTAACTTGCTGGTGGATTCTACGGTCAAAGCGATTGAAGATGAGCGGCAGATTGAAAAAAGTAAGGACGAGCTGATTTCTAATGTTTCGCATGATATTCGTACGCCTTTAACTTCGATTATTGGCTATCTGGGTTTGCTGGAAAGTGGCAATGCCAAAACGCCTGAGGATGAAAAACGTTATGTGCATACTGCTTATGATAAGGCAAAGCAGATGACGACCTTAGTAGAAGATTTGTTTGAATATACCAAAGTCCGCTCGCCCAATGTGCAGATTACCAAAGTTAAATTCAACATGTCAGCTCTTTTGGCGCAGCTTGCCATTGATTTTGAGCTGGAGGCGGAGAAAAAGGGGATTGATATCCTGTTTAACACCGATCCTGAAAATATTTCGATGTTTGGTGACACCGAAAAACTGGTGCGGGTTTTCAACAATCTTCTATCTAATGCACTCAAATATGGACATGGCGCTACACAGATTGTCCTTGATGTGACGAAAAGGTCCGATTATGTCGAAGTTATCGTAAAAAATAACGGCGAAAAAATCCCTAAAGAAAGCTTAGACCAGCTTTTCGACCGTTTTTACCGTGTCGATCCCTCAAGAACCAGAGAAACTGGCGGCAGTGGCTTGGGACTTGCCATTACCAAAGGAATTGTTGAGCTGCATGGCGGAACCATTAATGTAACAAGTGATGATGATTGGACTTCTTTTTTACTGGAATTTCCAGATATGGAGCAATAATCTACTAGACCGCTTTCGGGCGGTCTTTTTCGATACATTCCGTAATCAATTCGTAAAGTTTTTGTAAATATCGATTGGAAAAAGGGCGATTTTTTGCTATAATACTATTATTAATTTATATTACTTGTTCGTATTCGCGGGGGATTTATTTATGAAAAAATGGAAAAAATTACTGGCTGTTTGCTCAGCTTTTTTTACTGTATCTACAAGCTTTCTTGCCATTCCAACAACTGTTCATGCGGCTGATGCACTAGCGCCATTTGATGCGGCTGCTCGTTCTGCTATGTCGGTTGATTTTGAAACAGGCAAAATTTTTTATGCAAGGGATGCCGAAACGGTTTATCCGATTGCATCGATGACAAAATTGATTACAGCTTACATTGCTTTGGACCAAGTCAAGAAGGGAAATATCAGCTGGGACGATACGATTGCGACCAGCCAATATGCCCACAATCTTTCTGTTGATTGGCGTGTGTCTGGTGTGCCAATGGAACTAGGACGAGAATATACGGTCAAGGAGCTTTATCAAGCCTCGTTAATCGCCTCAGCAAATGGGGCAGCTGTTGCTCTTGCTGAAAAAATATCCGGTTCTGAGGAAAAATTCGTCCAAAAGATGAATGAACAACTAGAAAAATGGGGCATTCAAGGCAGCCATATCATTAATGCCAGCGGACTGCCTAACGAGCTTATTCCAGAAGGCAATCGTTTCCCGGGTTCAAATGCCGAAGACGAAAACAAAATGAGCGCACGAGGAGTTGCCACTATGGCACGCGAAATTCTCAAAAGCGCACCAGAAATTCTGGATACAACTAGAGTTGCCACCCTACCTTTCGGGCAAGGAACTGCCTCAGAAGTTGAAATGACCAACTGGAACTGGATGCTGCCAGGTCTGGTCTTTGAGTACGAAGGTGTTGATGGTCTGAAAACTGGTACAACGACTGCTGCCGGGCAATGTTTTGTCGGTACAGCTAAGAGAGATGACTGGCGGATTATCACTGTTATCATGCACGCTAACAACAGTGATACCAATGCTTTTGCTCGTTTTGAGGCAACACGCGCATTGATGGATTGGACTTTTGAAAACTGGTCGCGTCAAGACGTTTTGGAGGCTGGTGCAACGTTTGCTGCTGCTAACTCATTTCCAGTGCGTGACGGCAGACAAAGCCATGTGCCACTTGAGCTGAAAGACAACGTAAATATGTGGGTGCAAAAAGGTGCCGACTTGCGTGCAGTGCGTGTGCATTACATCAGCCCAACTGGAACTGTGAGTGCACCAGTTACTGCAGGAGAGCAGATTGGTAAAGTCCGTGTTAGCATGGAGCAAGACCCTAATGGCTATTTGGATAATTCTACAAATGAATATCCGATGATTGCCAAAGTCGATGTGGCTCGCAACAATTTCTTTGTTATTTTGTTCAATCGTGTGGTTGAATATGTGAGTGCACGATTTAGTTAATCTAAAGAAATAAATACTAATTGACAGAATACCTATTTTTAGGTATTCTTTTCTTTAAGCAAAAGGAATAGTAGAGAACGTGTCGCTTTCAAGAGAGCTTGTGGTTGGTGTAAACAAGCAAGAACGCCCTCGAATCCGCCTTAGACAGTGCGCTTTATGATGAATAAAGCCGTTTAACCAGCGTTAATGGTGTAAACAAGTGCAGAAAGTTTTTCTGAATTTGGGTGGTACCGCGAATTTATGCCCCTTCGTCCCAATTATATGGGGTGAAGTGGGCTTTATTGTATTTATAGGAGGAAAATCAATGTTAGATATGAAAATTATCCGTCAAGACTTTGATGGAGTTGCTGCGAAATTAGCTACTCGCGGTGTAAATGCTGAAATTTTAGCAGAACTTCGCGACCTTGATGTAACAAGACGTGAAAATCTAGTAAAAGTTGAAGAACTCAAAAAACTTCGTAACGACGTTTCTGGCGAAATCTCTTTAGCTAAACGCAACAAGGAAAACGCAGATGAGAAAATCGCGCAAATGCAGGAAGTATCTTCACAAGTAAAAGAATTGGATGCGCAACTTGCTCAAATCGAAGAAAAAATTGAGCATATCGTTCACAGACTGCCAAACCTGCCAGCTGATGATGTACCAGTCGGTGCTGATGAAGACGATAATGTCGAAGTTCGCAGAAATGGTACACCGCCAACTTTCACATTCGAGCCAAAACCTCACTGGGAAATCGGCGAAAACTTAGGTATTTTAGACTTTGAGCATGGCGCAAAGGTATCTGGTGCACGTTTCTTGTTCTACAAGGGCTTTGGTGCTCGCTTAGAGCGCGCAATTTACAACTTCATGCTAGATGAACACGCTAAAGAAGGCTATACTGAAATTATCCCGCCATACTTGGTAAACGACGCGTCAATGTTTGGTACAGGTCAGTTTCCGAAGTTCAAGGAAGATGTTTTCCAGATTAACCATGAAAACTTTACCCTAATCCCAACTGCCGAAGTTCCTTTGACTAACTATTACCGCAATGAGATTTTGGATAAGAAAGATTTGCCGATTTACTTTACCGCACTTTCTCCAAGCTTCCGCTCAGAAGCTGGTTCAGCAGGGCGCGATACTCGCGGTTTAATCCGCTTGCACCAGTTCAATAAGGTGGAAATGGTTAAATTCTCTGACCAAGAAAACAGCTTTGATGAGCTAGAAAAAATGGTAACAAATGCAGAAAATATTCTGCAAAAACTCGGTCTTGCTTACCGTGTGATTACCTTGTCAACTGGTGACATGGGCTTTTCAGCTACCAAGACTTATGATTTGGAAGTCTGGATACCAGCGCAAAACACTTATCGTGAAATTTCTTCATGCTCAAACTGTGGTGACTTCCAAGCGAGACGTGCTATGATCCGTTATCGTGATGAAGATGGGAAAGTCAAACTGGCTCATACATTAAACGGCTCAGGACTTGCTGTTGGGCGTACTGTTGCAGCGATTTTGGAGAACTTCCAAAACGAAGATGGCACTGTGACAATTCCTGAAGTTTTAGTTCCTTATATGGCAGGCGATACACTAATAAAATAAGCAAAAAAAGCTTCAGGTTGCCCCAAAAGTCTGTAGCCCGATTTGAAAGTCGAACATTAAAGCAGCAGGACGCAAGCGACTTCGGCAAAAACCGCCGAATTCCATTGCTCGCAAGCCTCAAACGCCCCGTAAACGACAAGTCGTCAACGGGGCGTAATTCATTTGCGCCTAATCGGCTGCGGGAATGTTCGACTTTCAAATCGGACTACAGACTTTTGGGGCAACCTGAAACTTTTTCTTTATAAATTCTTGTCCAATCCCTCTTTTTGAAGAACCAATCGTGTGCTTTCATCTTCCTCATCCCATCCCACATCAGAAAACAAGTCAACTGGCATCCAATAAATTCGACCAGGTCCTTCGTATTTGGGTTTACCTGAGACGATTTTTGCTAGGTAATTTTCACTTGTATCCGTTATGTTATAAGGAATTTCATCCAAAGTCAGCTCTACACCAAAAAGCGTCAGCTTATCCTCACGTTTTTCTACTTTGGGAAAAGAGCAAATCCCTTTTGTGTTTTGTACTACCAGCACTTCCTCGTAGGCATTAATCAACAATCCAATTTTTTTCATATACTTCCCTCTTTTTTTCTGAGCAAATTCTATCTCTATAATATAGAAAGTAAAAAAATAAAGCGAGCAATATTTACCCGCTTTTTTCCTATGTATTCAGTTTTTTCTTATGTGTTTATGCTGCACTTGATGAGCAAAGCTCCAGATGCGCTTTTGAGACAATCACGCGGTTTTGTTTTTCGATTACTTGCGTGCGCTCTGCTGGATTGTATTCATCCACTTCCATTACTACTGTGTTTTCATACACGTTTAAGATTGTTCCTGTGATGGTGTGTTTAAAGCCAATCGGCGTACACACATAACTTTGTCCTACGGTAAATTCCATAATTGACACCTTCTTTCTTATTTGGGGCTCTTGTGAGCCAAAGGTTTTTTCTGATAGATTACAAAAGGGAAACACTTTCATCTCTTTTGTTATGGGTATATTATCACAGGATTTTTTTTATTGCAATACTTTTTCATCTTTTTTTTATTTTTCGTTCATTTTTAATCCTTTTAATGTAAACGTTGTTTGCGTTTTCAAAGAATTTTCATTAATATATAACGTTAGCAATCATTTTTAAATGAGAAAGCAAATAAAATGCGTTTACCTAGTGCTATCAGTAATTCTTCTTTTGTGAAATAAATATTTTTGTGAAATTTGAGCAAAGGTCTTGCTATTGAATATGATAATCTGTTAAGATATATTTAAGAAAAAGATTAAATATTAAATATAAAGCTGTAGGAGGCGAAAATTATGCACGTATTGATTCAGAAGAAAGACAACACTCAGAAAGCAACTCAATCATATTATGGCCATGTAAAACGCAAGGAGGATTCTCTTATCTTAGATAACGATCATCACGATGCGTTAGTAGCCACTGAGAAAATTAACTTAAAAGCAATTTCTAATATTGCCAAAAGAGAAGGTAAAGTTTCTACTATCTCATTCATGCACGCTGGTGCAAACTACGAGATTTCTGATTACACTGGAAAAGCGTTATCTACTTTAGAAGAGCAGTTAATGGCTTAATCATAAAGCACATAATCTACAAAACGCACATATCACAAGAGTTTTTGCGAGCTTTCGCAAGAACTCTTATTTTTTTTGCCAAGACACTATTGAAAATAAAATTACTATGTGTTATTATTAGAACAAAATTATATAATAACGAAAAGGAGTTAAGAAATGGTTTTAGCGTTAAAGGATTTTCTTCAATCGAAAGTCCCTCATAAGAAATATACAATTGATACGCCAACTGCTGTTATGGACGTACCTGAGCGAGTTTACCTTGCCTTGTCACAACATATCGGCGCACCTTGCCAGCCTTTAGTAGAAGAAGGCGACTTGGTAAAAGTTGGTCAAAAAATTGCGGATACGGAAGCTTTTGTTTCTGCCCCAATTCATGCCAGCGTTTCTGGTGTTGTTGAAAAAATCGCCAACGGTCAAATTGTTATTAAGAGCGACGGCAAACAGGAAATTCACGAAAGTGTTCAAGTTCCTGTAATCGAAAACGATGATGATTTCATCAAAGCAATCCGCGAGTCTGGTATGGTCGGTCTTGGTGGAGCAGGTTTCCCTACTTTCATTAAGATGAACTTCAAAGGCGACGGCAAAAAACAAATCGACACACTTATCGTCAATGCAGCTGAATGTGAGCCTCATATCACAGCAGATGCCAAAGAAGTCCTCGAAAATATCGATGATGTTTTGGATGGAATTTTCGCTTTTAGCAATCATTTACAAGTAGCAAATACAATTATTGGTGTCGAAGACCACAATACAAAAGTAATCAACAAATTAAACGAAGCAATTTCTGCCAATGCTAAATACAAAGGATTTACCGTTAAAGTTCTTCCTTCGATTTATCCGCAAGGTGCAGAAAAAGTGCTTATCCAAAACTGTACTGGACGTGAATTGCCGCTTGGTAAATTGCCGTCTGATGTCAATGTGGTTGTTTCAAACATTACCACTTGTGCAAGCTTTGCGCGTTACATAAAAACAGGTATGCCACTTGTTGCAAGACGTGTGACTGTGGATGGTGGCTCAATCGCTAACCCACAAAACCTGATTGTTCCTATTGGTACAAAAGTATATGACATCATCCAGTTTGTTGGTGGCTTTAAAGCTGACCCTTACAAGATTTTAGCTGGCGGACCTATGATGGGTGTGGCACTAAAAGACTTGGAGTTCCCTACTGCTAAGAGAACCAATGCTATTTGTGCATTGAGTGATGCAGAAGTTGCGGACATGGCTGAAAGCGACTGTATCCGTTGCGGACGCTGTGTGGATGCTTGTCCTATGGGCTTACTTCCAACAACTATCGACCAAAACGTACGCTCAAACAACACGGATGAGCTCAAGAAGTTAAATCTTGCAGCTTGTATCGAGTGCGGACTTTGCTCATTTGTCTGCCCTGCCAACCGTCACCTTGTGGAAAACATCCGCATTGGTAAAGGTATCTTGCGTGATTTAGCAGCTAAAGAAGCTGCTGCAAAAGAAGCATAGGAGGGGTAGAATAATGGAAAAAACATTTAAAGTATCATCATCTCCACATACCCACATCAAAACTAGAACCAATGCCTTGATGTTGGATGTGATTATCGCATTAATGCCTGCAATGGTTGCGGCAGTTATCTTTTTTGGACCTAGAGCTTTGCTTTTGACGGCAGTGACTGTATTGTCTTGTATCGTCTTTGAATGGCTTTATCAAAAACTTACTAAACAAAAGAGCACTGTTCATGACTTATCTGCTGCGGTTACTGGTGTTTTACTAGCCTTTAACTACCCAGCTACTCTGCCAATTCCTTTGGCGATTGTCGGCGCAGCTCTTGCAATTATCTTGCTCAAACAGCTTTTTGGCGGTATTGGTCGCAACTTGGTCAATCCAGCTATGGCTGCTCGTGCGGTATTTGTTGTCTTGTTCACTATTCCTTTGACAGGTCAATTAAACCCATTGGTTCGTCTGCCTTATGATGTCTTTACTGGAGCTACTCCGTTGAACATGATGGCTAACGGCATTTGGGATGGCTCTCCAGGTTACTTGGCACTCTTCCTTGGTATGCGTGCAGGTTCTCTTGGGGAAGTTTCTAAGGCAGCCTTGTTGCTTGGTGGAATTTACTTGATTGCTAAACGCGTCATTTCTCCACTTATCCCTGTGACTTACATCGCCACTGTCTTTGTTTTGACAGCACTTTTGGGTGGTGACCCAATCTTTGCCGTATTGACTGGTGGTTTGTTCTTGGGTGCTTTCTTCATGGCGGTTGATTACTCAACTTGTCCTATGACGAAAAATGGGAAATTTATCTATGCACTTGGTCTTGGTATCATTACCGTGCTTATTCGCCAATATGGCGTATTCAGCGAGGGTGTAGCCTTTTCTATCGTTACGATGAATATTTTGACACCGCTGATTGAAAAATATACGCAACCAAAAGTATTTGGTGTGGAAGTAGGTGACTTAGATGGAAATTAATGCATTTGCTGCTATCTTACTAGCAATGATTTTAACTGAAAAAGGATTAATGGCAACTGTCTTTGGGAAACTACGTCTGCTTGATTTCTTAAAAGACAACAAAACAAAACTACAATTTGTCGTTTTGTTACTAGCTATCGCCTTCTTCTTTGGAGCAGGACTTTTGGCTACACTTCGCTTCTTCTTAGCGATTGCCTTCTTTGTATCAATCCGTATTCACTTGGATTTCATCCCAGTGCCGAAACTTCTTAAAGGATTGCCAATGCTTTTATTGAGTGCTTTAGTTGTTTTGATTGTGTTCTTTGGATTAAGATAAGGAAAAAATTAGCCCGTGAATTTTGTTCACGGGCTTTTTTTGTGTAGTTTTTGTAAATTTAGTGTAAACAAACCGTTGATTTTTTGTAAGCGTTTATATATAATAATAGAATAGAAGTCATAAAAAGGAGAACAGACAGTATGAACGTATTCGCACTTATTATTCTTGTATTTATGGTTGTTGCACCGCTTTTTGCATTCCTGCTTAGCAACCTATTCAAATCTAACTATGATTACAGCAGAGGATATTACGGAGCACAGCCTGTGCAATCTACACAAAGAGCTAGAAATTATTAAAAACAGGAAAACCCCCTCGTTTCTTGAGAAACGAGGGGGTTTAAAGTTTGAATTAACGACGCAATCCTAATGATGCGATCAATTCGCGGTAACGTTGAACGTCTTTTTCACGCAAGTAAGCCAACAAGTTACGACGGTGACCGATTTTTTTCATCAAGCCGCGGTAAGTGTGGTGGTCTTTTTTGTGTACTTGGATGTGGTCGTTCAAGTGGTTAATCTCAGTTGTTAATACTGCGATTTGTACTTCTGGTGAACCAGTGTCGCCTTCGTGACGAGCGTACTTAGCGATGATTTCGTTTTTTGCTTCTTTTGACAATGCCATTGTTTTACACCTCTTAAATTGTATTTGTCCTCCAACTGAGTGTTCGACGGTGAGGCGAAACACTAAGTAGGGGCTTTGTAGTTTTTTACTACTTGATTACTATACATTCTTTTAGCAAAAGTTTCAAGTAAAATCTAAACATCTTGCAAAATTTAGAAAAACTTTTGCATATCAATTTAATAGATGATAAGTTACTATATATAGTAGATACTTTGTTTGGAAAGGACTTATGAAAATGAACACTTTAGAACATTTAATTGAAAAAGATTATTTACTAAATATGGACGATATTATTCGTGAGGGACATCCGACTTTGCGGGAAGTCGCTGAGCCGATTGATGAGCCAATCAGTGAAGAGTTGCTTCTTTTAGGGCAAAAAATGATGCAGTTTTTGGAAAACTCTCAGGATGAGGAAATGGCTGAAAAGCTTGATTTGCGTGGTGGTGTCGGTTTGGCGGCTCCTCAGTTGGATATTTCTAAGCGATTGATTGCTGTATTAATCCCTAGCGAAGAAGAGGATCATCCTGAGCCAGCACTTAAGGAAGTCATGTTTAACCCGAAAATTATTTCTCACTCGGTGCAGGAGCTTTGTTTGCGTGATGGCGAGGGTTGCTTGTCAGTTGACCGTGAGGTGCCGGGTTATGTGGTGCGTGCGGAGAGAATTACACTGACTTATACAAATATGGCAGGCGAAAAGAAGAAAATCAAATTACGCGGTTATGAGGCTGTTGTGGTGCAGCATGAAGTGGACCACCTCAATGGTATCATGTTCTACGACCGTATCAATGAGCAAAATCCAAATCAGCTCAAAGAAGGCGTGAAGGTAATATAGATGAAAGCAGTTATTCAACGAGTAAGTCGTGCCAGTGTGGAAATTGAGGGAAAAGTTACTGGCGAAATTGAGCAAGGACTGCTGGTTTTACTAGGCATTCATACATTAGACACTTCAAAAGAAGTTGATTATCTAGTACGCAAAATCAGCCAAATGCGGATATTTGAAGACGAAAATGGAAAAATGAACCTAGATTTAAAACAAGTCGGCGGGAAAATCCTTTTGATTTCACAATTTACCCTTTATGCAGATACCAAAAAAGGCAATCGTCCGGGCTTTAATGATGCGGCAAAACCGGAAATTGCCATTCCCTTATATGAAGAATTTATTAACAAACTCTCAAAAAATAACATAGAGGTGCAAACGGGAACATTCGGTGCTGACATGCAAATAAACCTTATAAATAATGGTCCTGTAACGATTGTTATAGACACTCTTGATGTAAATATTTAGAATAATAACCTCGAAAAGAAAATTAAATAACATCTTTTCGAGGTTTTTCTATTTACATTTGTGTTTTCATAACGTATCATTAAATTATGGTAATGAAATTATCAGAATTTAATGAAAAAGAAGGTGAAGAATATGCTTTGGGTAAAAGAGAATATCGAAGAAGTCATTACTCGTTTGAACACGGACACAAACGCGGGTTTAACTTCGTCTGAAGTAGCAACAAGATTAGAGAAGTACGGGAAAAACGAGTTTGATGAAGAGAAGAAAGAGACTATTTTGCAAAAAGTTCTTCATCATTTACAAGAAATCACGGCAATTATCCTGATGATTGCTGCAGCGATTGCGGCTTACATGGCAGTAACTACTGGTGTGGGCTGGTCGAAAGTTTGGGTTATTCTTTCTATCGTTGTCATTAATATCGTGCTAGGGATTTATCAAGAAAGTCGCGCAGAGGCGGCACTTGAGGCACTGAAAAACTTGAATTCAAGCAAAACTACGGTTATCCGTGATGGCAAAAAGCTAGAAATTGATGCAAGCGAGCTAGTTCCGGGCGATTTGGTGGAATTGTCTGCAGGTGACATGATTACAGCGGACAGCCGACTAATCAACTCAAGTTCTTTGCAAGTTGAGGAATCTGGTTTGACAGGCGAAAGTGAGCCGGTTGATAAGGACCACACGATTACTGTTGAGGACAATGTGCCACTTGGCGACAGACTGAACATGGTTTACTCAGGTTGCTTGGTAACCAACGGTCGCGCGCAAGCAGTGGTGGTCGAAACTGGCATGAATACCGAAATGGGTAAGATTGCTGGGCTATTAAATAATACTACAAAACTAAAAACTCCTTTGCAAATGCGTTTGCATGAACTATCTAAGCGTCTTTGTATGGTTGCTTTGGCAGCTGGTGCTTTGATTTTCCTTATTGGTGTCTTCTTGCATGGCGAGTCCTTGCCGGATATGCTCTTGATTGCTGTATCTCTTGGAGTTGCGGCTGTTCCTGAGACCTTGCCGATTATTGTTACTATGGTGCTTAGTCATGGCGTGCATAATATGGTAAGAAAGAACACCATTATCCGCCGTATTCCAGCGGTTGAAACAGTTGGGAATACTTCAGTTATCTGCTCGGACAAGACGGGTACTTTGACACAAAACAAGATGCGTATCCAGCAGGTTTGGCGTGTTGGGCAACCAGCTAAGCGTGCGGACAATGAGTTTAATGTAGATGAAATTCATCTATTAGAGATGTTAGCTTCATGCTCCAATGCCACGATTGAGATTGACGGCGACGAGGAGCGAGTAGTTGGCGACCCGACCGAAGCGGCGATTATTCGTTTGCTACATGACAAAGGATTAACTCGTGTGGATGCGGAAAGACAATATCCTCGTGTGTTTGAACTACCATTTGACAGCACGCGTAAGAGAATGACGACGGTTCATCACGACGGCAATGACGGTTGGGTAGTTATCACAAAGGGTGCATTCGACACTATCCCTGTTTTGTGGAATGAGGAGCTCTTGCAAGAGGCTAGCTCTATCCACGACCAATTTGCCGAAAAAGCACTTCGCGTTATCTCGATTGGCTACAAGCATTATGACCAAATGCCTGAGGATTTGAGCGAAGAGGCTCTTGAAAAAGACCTTACGCTACTTGGTTTAGTCGGTATGATTGACCCGCCGCGTGAAGAGAGTAAAGTGGCTGTTGCTCGTGCCAAAGAGGCAGGAATTAAGACAGTCATGATTACAGGTGACCATGTTATGACGGCAAAAGCCATCGCCAAAGAGATTGGTATCTTCGCAGACGGCGACCGCGCGGTTACTGGGAAAGAACTTAACACAATGACGGAAGAAGACTTGCGTAATCAAGTCCGCGACATCTCGGTTTACGCTCGTGTATCGCCAGAAGACAAAATCCGTATCGTCCAAGCATGGCAGGCAAATGGCGAGGTTATCGCTATGACTGGTGACGGTGTCAATGACGCACCTGCACTAAAGGCTGCTGACGTTGGGGCGGCAATGGGTATTACAGGTACGGAAGTATCGAAAAATGCTGCGGATATGGTTATCACGGATGACAACTTTGCCACAATCGTTGATGCGATTGAGGAAGGGCGTACCAGCTTTGACAATATCAAGAAGACGATTTACTTCTTGCTGTCGGTAAACTTTTCGCAAATCTTTATCATGTTGACTGGTGTCATCATGGGCTGGGGCGCGCCACTTACGGCTGTGCAAATCCTTTTGATTAATGTAATCTCTGATGGTATTCCGGGCTTCTTTATCGCATTTGAAAAGGGCGACAAGGATATCATGAAACGCTCGCCGATAAAGAAAGATGCATCTATCTTCTCAAACGGCTTGAGTTTCAAGATTGCTCAACGTTCAGCTTGCTTTGCGGTACTCACTCTTGGTGCTTTCATGATTGGGATGTTTGCACAAATCTCACCATACATCTCACCAAGTCGTGAAGTTGGGGTATCAATGGCGTTTATCGTGCTTTCATGGGCGTCAGTTATCAATATCTTTAACATCCGCAGCGAGAAATCTATCTTCAAGATTGGGTTCTTGTCAAACAGAGGGATTTTCTTTAGCTCGATTGTTTCCATCTTGATTACCCTTGTGGTAGCGTCAATTCCAGTTGTTGCTGGTGTCTTCCAAGTGGTTCCTTTGAGCTTGATACACTGGTTGATTGCAGGCGGACTTTCGCTTATGCAGTTGGTTGTTGGAGAGGTTCAAAAGTTGATTATTTCTGCTAAGAACGGTAGCCAAGTAGATAATCGCCAAGTGGCTGATGTTGAATAAAAATGAATTTTGTCCTCTTCCTTTGGGAAGGGGATTTTTGCATTTCTCAATAAAAAGGCAACAAATGTCTTGAGATGTATTTCACACTTTTTAGCTTAATGTTATAATTAAATTACATTTTAATTAAAGGAAGATAGAATGAATAGACTATTAATTATAGAAGATGATACACATATCAACCAAATGTTGACTGATTTACTTACGCAAGCTGGTTACGAGGTGTCTAGTGCTTATTCGGGAACTGAGGGGCTTTTGCTTTTGCAATCTCAGGAGTTTTCGCTGATTTTGTTGGATTTGATGTTGCCGGGCAAAAGTGGGCATGAAGTTTTGGAGGAAATCCGTCAGACTTCTAGTGTTCCTGTGATTGTTTTGACTGCGGTTGATACTAAGGAAAGTACGATTGCTTTGCTGCGAACTGGTGCGAATGATTATTTGGCGAAACCTTTTAATAATGAGGAATTGTTGGTAAGGATTGAGGTTCAGTTGCGTAATCATACACCTCTTGCTCAGGAGAGTTTTCTTCATTATAAGGATATTGCTTTGGATTTGGAGCAATTTAGCGCTAGTGTTGCTGGTCAGTCGATTAACCTTTCCAAAAGGGAATTTGAGATTTTACATACACTTATGAAAAATCCGAAGAAAGTTTTTAGCAAGAGCAATCTTTATGAGACTGTTTGGGAGGACGCTTTTTATGGGGATGATAATACGATAAATGTGCATATTTCTAAGTTGCGCAATAAGCTGGCTCAAGCTAATCCTGATGAGGAGTATATTCAGACTGTTTGGGGGATTGGGTTTAGGATGAATTAGGGTTTGTGGTCAGAGCGCCTGTTCAAGTCTGTCCTCTCCGTCAACTCAAGCAGGCACTGTAGCTGGTACGGCTCCCACCCTAGCGGGTTCCGCCTCGCAAGCCTCAAACTGTAAGTAAGCGACAAGTCGCCAACTTACAGTAATTCGCATTGTCGCCCTTAGTAGCTACGGTGCCTGCTTGAGTTGACTACGACGACAGACTTGAACAGGCGGGGCATTTTTAAAATAATTGCTTAGTAAACCCTAAGAAATTCTGACTTCTGGGCACCAGCAAACCGTCGAAGTAGCCGCTTAGGTGCGAAAGAATTACGGAATGTTAGCGACTTGTCGCTTACAGTCCGTTTGAGGCTCGCAAGGAATGGAATTCGAGCGGTTTTTGCTCGAAGTCGCTTCCTTCCTGCTACCTCAACGGTTGGCTGGTGCACAGAAGTCAGAATTTCGTTTTTGACCTAAACCATAATTAAGACTTATTTAAGGATTTATTTATAGTTAAGAAAGACTTCCCCGATATACTAGGTTTATCAAATGAAAGAGGGGAACTCAAGATGAAAATACTTAACCTATTCAACACAAACTGGAAACTAACTCTCACATTCCTGTCAATTTTTCTCCTGTTGAGAAATCTTCGCTTGATTATTATAGTAGGACTTGTGTACCTAATCGCTCAACTGTTGAAAAATGGAAAGAGGAATATCTCATGAAAAATAGAAGAACAATTGGCAAAATTATCATTATTACTTTTCTATCAGCACTTGCTTTTACACACCCGAACAACCACTTACTCACTTGGTATTGGGAGCATGGCATTCTGACTGTTAATGGTGAAGGAAGTATTTGGCTAGCAGGAACGGTCGTCTTTGTGCTTGTAGCTACTCCACTAGCCGTATGGGAAATGACGAAGAAAGGAAGAGGAACAAATGGCTGAAACTGTATTAAAATTAACCAATATCACAAAAACATATAAGGGGCAAAAAGCGGTGGATAATGTCAGTATGACTATCCAAAAAGGCGATATTTATGGCTTGATTGGGAAGAACGGTGCGGGGAAAACGACCTTGCAGCGTGTGATTACTGCTTTGACTTTTGCTGACAGTGGCGAGATTGAGCTTTTCGGTCAAACAAGCCCTACTGGTTTACAAAAAGCTCGCAAGAGAATTGCTGGGATTATCGAAGGTCCAGCCTTTTATCCTAACCTTTCAGCAGCTCATAACCTTGAGTATTACCAAAGGCTAAAAGGTATTCCTGATAAAAATGCAATTTATAAAACTTTAGAAGTGGTTGGTTTGTCTGATGTGGCAAAGAAGAAATACAAGAGCTTCTCTCTAGGTATGAAACAGCGTTTGGCGATTGCTCTATCTTTATTAACCAGCCCAGACTTACTGATGTTAGACGAACCTATCAATGGACTTGACCCTGCAGGGATTGTGGAAATGCGTGAATTGATTAAGCGTTTAAACGAAGAATATCGCACGACTATTCTCATTTCTAGTCATATTTTGTCTGAGTTGGCACTTGTGGCAAATCGCTATGGTATTATTGAGCAAGGCAAGATGATTGTCGAGCTGACACAAGAAGAATTGGAAGAAAAATGCCAAAAAAGTCTGTCTATTCAAACAGATGATGCAGCAAAAGCGGCGGCGGTTATTGAAACAAGCTTAGACACTACCAACTACAAGATTATCAACGACAAGGAAATCCGCCTTTACGATTATCTGACAGATGTGGCTGAGGTCAATCGACAGCTAGTAACAAACGACGTGCGTGTTTTAAGCATTCAAGAAGTCGGCGACAGTCTGGAAAGCTACTATATGTCTATCACACAAGGAGGGAAAGTTCATGTTTAACCTAATGAAAGCAGATATTCAACGTTTATTCAGAGGAAAAGCCATTTATATCGTGCTGAGTGTTTTAGTCGGGCTGATTGGCATGCACATTCTGGGCTTTACCCAAAGACAAGACAGCCATTTGATTGGCTCTGGTGCAACTATGCCTTTTTTCATCATGCGAATGGTGGATAACTTTTCACTTCTCCTCATCTTTCCTGTGACACTGCTTGTGGTGGAAGATTTCAGCACAGGTACGGTCAAGAATATCCTGTCTAGCGGATTTTCCAGAAAGGATTATTACCTTTCCAAACTGCTTTTGAGCTATCTGTTCATCACGATTTTGTATGTCAGTCAGCTATTAATCGGTACTTTGGCTGTAACTATTTTCTTTGGATTTGGCGGAAGTTTTGACGGTGCCTATCTCTTATCCGTCCTGCAACCAATGCTTGCTCAATTAGTTGTCTTTTTAGGAATGGCGACCTTTGGTGTAGCCATCAGCTTCCTGCTAAGAAAAGACAATGTAATTCTCGGTTTATATTGGTCTATCCTTTTTCTACCAAGCTTTGCATTCAGCCTTTTAAGCATGTCAGATGGCAATATGCAAGTGGTGGAATTTCTGCAAAACTTCGAGATTTTTTCCACGCTTCAATCTTTGGTAAGTGTAGCGGATATGCCGATGAATGATTTGGTAAGAATTCTTACTTCCACTCTTGCAGCTATTGTGATTTGCACAGGGATTGGCATGAGTTGGTTAAGAAAAGCGGAAATTAAATAAATTTGAAAAACATAGTATATTTGAGAGCAAATATACTATGTTTTATGTGCATATTTAGTAAATTTTTATTAGGAGAGGCTTATGTTGACTATTTTACTTGGACTGGCTTTGCTTGCCTGTCTGATTTATCTTGTGCGGGTAAAAAGAGACATTTCCGCCATGAATGAAAAACTGGAGATTATTCAGGAGAACGAAACCAATCTGCGCTTGACCAGTTCGACCTTTGATAAGGATGTCGCTCGTCTGGCTGTTTTGGTCAATGCCACTTTAGATAAGGAGCGTCAATTAATCATCCTAAGCGAGCGTGCCAATCGGGAGTTTAAGCAAGGCATTACCAATATTTCGCATGACTTGCGTACGCCCTTGACTTCTTCTTTGGGTTATATTCAGATGATGAAAACCGGTAATCTTGCTCCTGAAAAAGAGCAGAAATATATTCAAATTATCGAAAGTCGTCTGAGTGATTTGAGTGGCTTGATGAATGAGCTGTTTGATTATACGCAGATAATGGAAGGGAAAATCCAGCCTGTCCTTGAGAAAGTCAATATCAGCAATCTCCTAGCCGAAACTGCCTTTTCTTATTATGAGGAGTTTACGCAAGCTGATTTTCAGGTGGAGATGGATATTTCTGAAACACCAGTTGTAGCGACACTTGACCCGCATTTGTTGCAAAGGGTATTTCAAAATCTGATAAAGAATGTGTTGTCGCATGGTAGTCAATATTTTTCAGTTAAACTTTTGGCAGATGAGCGGACGGTTGTTTTTTCTAACAAGATAGATAAGCCAAATGAGCTGGATGTTGAGCGGTTGTTTGAGCGATTTTATACCTCAGACGCCTCGCGGACAAGTAAGCGAACGGGTTTGGGATTGGCTATAACTAAAGAGTTAATCGGACAGATGAATGGGGAGATTTGGGCGGAATTACAGGGGGATTTGCTTAGTATGTATTTGAGACTACCCATGTAAAAGGAAAAAGGACTTGCACCAAAATTCTTCTTAGCTCCGCCAAATCTCAACATTGGGGCAGCAGGACGGAAGCGACTTCGAGCAAAAACCGCTCGAATTCCATTCCTCGTGAGCCTCAAACAGTCCGTAAACGGCAAAGCCGTCAACGGACTGTAATTCATTCACGCCTAAACGCGCTGCTAGAATGTTGAGATTTGGCTACGCTAAGAAGACTTTTGGTACAAAACCTTTTTCTGGTTACATCCTGCCCAATTCACTAAGCATCTTCACATAACGACGAGTTTCATCTGATTGTTTTTCTATTGCACTGAGAAGTTCAATCTGACGTTTTTGATATTTAACAATCTCCCGTAAAAGCATAGCGCTTGTCGAACCTGAGACAAATACAATCATAAAAGCCAATATCATCCATAGTTCCATTTCGTTCCTCTTTTCTCAACCTAAGTCACTTATAATTATTAACAATATTATCGCATTATCCACCACCGAATACTAGAGCAAATAAAAAATCCCGGCAAGAGCCGAGAAAATACTTACTTCAATGTCGTTAAAAAATCATCCAATGCCTCATAACCAAAAATCATTCGTGGGTAGCTTTTCCTGAATTTTTCCACCAGTGCTTGTGCTTTTTCAAGGCTGGTTACTGCGCGCAAATGCTTGTGAAAGCTGCCGCCATCGTCGAAATATACTACATACAATTCTTTTTCTGCCATTTTTCCTCATCCTTTCTTCATTTTTATCCGTTCATCCTTAATTTGATTATAGACAGCTTTTTGGTAGAATGAAAGCAATAGGAAGCGTTATACAAAGGAGAAGGACATGAAATTTGAAATCAAAGAAGATTTTGAGCTTGATGGTAATCCTATCAAACTCATCTCAGGAGCGGTGCATTATTTCCGAATTCCTCCGTCCAAATGGCTACAAACCCTCCACAACCTAAAAGCAATAGGCGCAAATACGGTGGAAACCTATATCCCATGGAATTTGCATGAAACTCAGGAGGGGGAATTCAACTTTTCAGGTCTGGTAGATATCGAAAAGTTTTTGCAACTGGCTACTCAAATGGACTTGATGATTATTCTGCGTCCATCGCCATACATCTGTGCCGAATGGGAATTTGGCGGTTTTCCCGCTTGGTTATTGGAGAAAAATATCCGCGTTCGCTCGCAAGATAAGGGCTATATTGAGGCAGTGGATAAATATTTTTCTGTGCTTTTGCCGATTTTGGCTAAATACCAAACTACTCGTGGCGGCAATGTTATCATGATGCAAATTGAAAACGAATACGGCTCCTTTTCAAGCGACAAAGAATATCTGAAAATCAACAAACGCCTGATGGAAAAATATGGCATTGATGTTCCCTTATTTACCTCAGACGGCGGTTATACCTACTTTCAAAAACCGGGCAATTTAGTTGAAGAAAATGTCCTTTCGACAGCTAATTTCGGCTCAGATGCTGTTGGAAATTTCCGCGATATGCAAAAACTTTTTGATGAGTACGGTAAAAAGTGGCCCTTGATGTGTATGGAATTTTGGGATGGCTGGTTCAACAGTTGGGGAGAAAAAAGAATTCTGCGCGACCCGCAGGAAACTGCTCAGGAAATCAAGAAATGCTTAGAATTAGGCTCCATTAATCTTTATATGTTCCACGGCGGTACCAGCTTTGGCTTTATGAATGGAGCAATCTGGGCTGATGCCTACAAACCGCAAGTAACTTCCTACGATTACGACGCGCCACTTGATGAACAGGGCAATCCGACCGAGAAATACTACGCTATCCGCGAAGCCATCAAGGAAATGTTCCCTAAGAAAATTCTGCCTGAGCCGATAATTACTAAAGGAACTAATCAACTAAAAGCAAACTTGTCTGAAAAAGTTTCGCTGTTTTCCACACTCGATACTTTGGCAACACCTGTGGAAAACGACTATACCATGCCAATGGAAAAACTGGGGCAGTGGTATGGCTATATCCTTTATGAAAGCAATGACTACCGCGCGCAAAATGAGGCAACGTATCGTGTCATCAATGCCAACGACCGCTTACAAGTCTTTCAGGGAAATGAGCTCAAAGCCACGCAAGACATTGAGCAGATTGGGCAGGATTTCCAACTGGATGTTTCTAGTCAGCCACTAAGAATTCTGGTCGAAAACCGCGGGCGTGTCAATTACGGACCAAAACTGCTGGACGAAAGTCAGCACAAGGGAATAAGAGGTGGCGTGCAGGGAAATGTTCGATACTTATCTGGCTGGAAACATTACTGCCTGCCGCTTGATAATTTGGAGCAAGTTGATTTTACACAAGAATGGATAGAAAAAACACCAGCTTTCTACAAGTTTAACCTGACTATCAAGGAAGAGGAAATGCAGGATTATTTCATCGAGCTAGGCAAGGCTGGTAAGGGAGTAGTCTTTGTCAACGGCATAAATATCGGCAGATTTTGGGATATTGGGCCTTTTACCACCGCTTATGCACCGCAAGATTTTTGGAAAGTTGGGGATAATGAGATTGTTCTTTTTGAAACAGAGGGTGTTGCTCTTGAGGAGCTGGTTTTGAAAAGCGAGCATACGGTTTTGGATTTTGGGGATAAATAAAATACAGGCACTCTGCAAGATTTTGCTAGAGTGCCTGTTTTTGTTTACATCTCGTCTGGTGCGCCTACTCCCAGAAGTGCCAAGTCCATTTTCAAGACCTGCGCAACGGAGTAAACCAATGCTAATCGTGATTGTTTTTCTTCGTTTTCATCTAAAATGCGGACATGAGCGTAATATTTGTTGAATGCCTGCGCTAGATTAATCGCGTGTTTGGCAAGGATTGATGGCTCGTATTTGTCTGCTGCTCTTTGGAGCGTTTGCGGGAATTCCTGCAAGAGTTTGAGAACTTCCCAGCTTTGTGCGTCATTCAGTGAGTAATTGGTATTCACATCTGGTGTGAAATCTGCTTTTCTCAAGATACTCATTGAGCGCGCTCTTGTGTATTGCACATAAGGACCAGTTTCGCCCTCGAATTGCACGACTTCTTTGAGGTCAAAGTCGAAGTTGTTGAGGCGGTCGTTTTTCAGGTCGTGGAAGATAACCGCGCCTGTCCCAACAAGATGAGCTGTTTCTTCCTTGTTTGGTAACTCAGGGTTTTTGGCATTGATTTGCTCTAGGGCTAATTGGTCAGCCTCGTCCAGAACTTCTTCCAGTAAAATCACTTTACCTTGGCGGGTTGAAAGTTTCTTGCCACCTTGTGTAATCAAGCCAAATGGGATATGCTCAATGTCTTTTGCCCATTCAAAGCCCATTTTGTCTAGGACTGCTTTGAGTTGTTTGAAGTGGCCAGACTGCTCATTGCCGACTGCGTATAGGGCTTTGGCGAAGTTGTAAGTGCGTTTGCGGTAGAGTGCGGCTGCTAAATCGCGTGTGATATAAAGCGTTGCGCCGTCTGATTTTTTGATGAGGGCTGGGTTTTCAATGCCGTAATCATCCAAGTGAACAATAGTCGCTCCCTCAGATTGCTCCAAAATTCCCTTTTCATCTAGCAGGTCAACGATTTCGTCCATCTTGTCGTTGAAGAAAGCCTCGCCGTTGAAGGAGTCAAAGGTTACACCTAGTTTGTCGTAAATGCGGTTGAATTCCATGAGACTTTCGTCGCGGAACCATTTCCACAACTCTAGTGCGCCCTCATCGCCATCTTCTAGCTTTTTGAACCATGCGCGACCTTCGTCATCAATGGCTGGGTCAGCTTTTGCCTCAGCATTTACGCGAACGTAAAGTTTTAGTAATTCGGTAATCGGTGCTGCCTCAATGGCTTCCTTGTCACCCCATTTGGTGTAAGCTACCATGAGTAAGCCAAACTGCTTGCCCCAGTCGCCCAAATGGTTTATTTTCACTGGATTGTAGCCGATTTTCGCCATGATATTTGCCAACGCATTACCAATAACGGTTGAGCGCAAATGCCCCATAGAGAAAGGTTTAGCAATGTTTGGCGAAGACATATCAATGACTAGATTTTCTCCTTGACCAATGTTGGCATCGCCATAATGCTCGCCTTGTGTCAAAATATTTTTCAGCGTTTCTTCGCTGACTTTTTTCTTATCAAGGAAGAAGTTAAGATATGCCCCAACAACTTCTACCTTTTCAAAGTCATCTTTTGGCAGTTTTTCTTCGATTTCTTTGGCAATCATTGGGGGAGCCTTACGCAAAACGCGTGCCAATGTAAAGGTTGGGAACGCCACATCGCCATGTTCTTTTGATTTGGGATTTTCAAGTAAATTCAATATTTCTTCAAAGCTTAATTGCCCATCTAAACTTTGGGCTAGGGCTTTTGCTACTACATCTCTTTCGCTCATCTGTTTTCTCCTAGTTCACTTCAAGATATTTCCTATCTACTATACCAAAAAATGCTGAAAAATGCGATAATTGTAGTAAGATAAAACAGTAGAGGTACATATTTTATGAAAAAAAGAGATAGACAGGCAAAAATTTTAGAGATTATCGACACGCAAGCCATAGAAACCCACGAAGATTTACAAAACGCTTTGGGAGAATTCGGCTTAGAAACCGCACAATCAACCCTTTCCCGCGATATTCGTGAGCTAAATTTGGTAAAGGTTAAAAATGCGCAGGGGCAAACGGTTTACACGCAAGCGCAAAAAGAAGAAGCGCAAAATCGCCTCAAAGAAACACTGCAACTTTATGTGCATTCAGTCGCTCGTGTGGAATTTATGCTGGTGCTAAAAACCGCTTTATCAACTGCGGACATTCTAGCCAGTGTCATTGATGAAATGGAAAGACCGGAAATTCTCGGTACCATCGCTGGTGCGGACACGCTGATGATGAGTGCGCGTAGTGTGGAAGATGCACAAATGCTGGAAGAACAGTTCTTGCAGATGTTGGAAAGCGACAAATAAAAATAAGAGTTCTACTCGCTTAATGGAGCGAAAAACTCTTATTTGAAGTATTTTTAGCTAAATTTACCGTAATCACTGAGGAACCGCTCTTGCAGTTCTTCTTTTTTGCTTTCAGGCACAAAAGCACCATCAATGGCATATTGATTGACCTTGAGGAAATCGCCTACCTGAAAATCGTACCATTGGGCGATTTTTTCGTATTCCTTGCACAGATTGGTGTTGCTTACTGTGCGATTATCGGTATTTATCGTCACATGAACACCTGCATCATAGAGTTTTTTGAATGGATATTCTGCTAAACTTTCAATCGCATGGGTTTGAAAATTGCTGGTTGGTGCCATTTCTAACACGATTTTTTTCTCCACAAGTTCATCCCAAAAATCTGGTAAATCCTTAATCATCACGCCATGCCCAATTCTTCTTGCGCCCATTTGAACAGATGACACAATGTTTTCCTCGCAATAAGGACATTCTCCTGCATGTAGTGTGATGTGGATGCCTTTATTTCGTACTTTCCGCAAAAGATTGGCGAAGTTTTTCTGTGGGAAATTCACTTCATCTCCTGCCAAATCAAAGCCTACCAAGTGCTTATCGCTTGTTACCTCGAAAATCTCCAGTAATTTTTCCATCTGACTTTCTTCTTCATGGCGCAAACCGCAGACCAGCACGTTTGCCTGAATATCAAACTCTTTTTCCGCTCGAACCAATCCCTTGATGACAGCCTCGACAGTTTCCGTTAAACTCAAGCCCCTTTTCAGATGAAGATTGGGGGCAAACCGAATTTCGATGTACTTGATATTGTCCTCTGCTGCTTGTCTTGCTACATCAAATGCTGCTAGTTCGAGGCTTTCAAAGGTCTGCAAGAGGGGTAAAACAAAATCAAACCGTGCCAGATATTCGATTAAATCCCGCGTGCTTTCAGGAGCTTGGGCTTTTTCTAATATTTCTGCGTCCGTTTTGGGCAGGTCGATTTTCGCCATTTGTGCCAATTTTTTGATACATGACAGACTGAGCGAGCCATCCAAATGGCAATGTAATTCGACTTTTGAGAGTTTATTAATGATTTCTTTTGATAACATGACATTCTCCACTCATCTAGTTTTGTTCATTTTACGCAATCCTTGTCAGAAAAGCAAAAAAGACGATATTTATCGTCTTTTGAAGTGTGGTTTATGCAAATAGTGCTGAGCCAAAAATGATTAAAAGTAGGCCCATGATAAACAAGATAGCTCCAAAGTAAAAACCGTAACTCAAGCCTAAAATCATAAAGCCATTCCTTTTATTCTTGGCATTCTTATAAGTTTTAGAAGCTTGCCAACCAAAATATACTTGAACCAAGCCTAAAACAACTAGGCCCAGTGCGATAATTGTGTTTGTCACTTTTCTCATCTCTTTTCTATGCAGTATTATAGTCACTTTTATTAGAAAGTCAAAAATTTGAGAACGACCAAATTTTCACTTGAGAGCTTTGACAAACTTCATTTCACTATTTCACTTGAAAAAAGTGAAATCAAGTGATATTATGTAAAAAAAGTGAAATGAGTGAAATAGTTGAAAGAAGATAACCACACAGAATTGAAAAGAGAATATACTCCTGAGATTAAAAAGTCTGTTGTCGCTTTTGCTAATTCTCAGGGTGGTCGGATTTACGTTGGCATGGATGATACTGGGCAAGAATATCCAATAGACGATATTGACGCTACTTTAAACAAATTAACTTCTGGTATTCGGGATGGCATTTTGCCAGATGTTACTTATTTTGTGCGTTATGATATTGAGGATAATCATATTCTTGTTGAAGTTGGCGAGGGGAGTAATAAACCTTATTTCTTGGCTGATAAAGGGATTAAGCCCACTGGTGTTTATGTTCGACAGGGAGCCTCAAGTGCACAGGCAAGTTTTGAGCAAATACGGCAGATGATTAAGCTGACAGATGATGATATTTTTGAAGCAGAACGCTCGCTAAATCAAGAACTTACTTTTGAAATAGCAAGAAAAGAGTTTGCAAAGCAAGGACTCACCTTGACTGAGGAGAATATGCGCTCACTTGGTATCAAAAACCACGATGGGCTATACACAAATCTTGGCGTACTCTTGTCTGAGCAATGCAAACATACACTAAAAATTGCTGTATTTTTTGGCGAAGAAAGCAACGAATTCAAAACAAGAAAAGAGTTTACAGGCTCTTTGTTTGAGCAGCTTAGCGATGGTTATGATTTTTTAGATATAGCAAACAATCTCAATGCAACCTTTAAAGGATTGGAGCGGGTCGAGCAATACGATTACCCAAAAGTTGCACTACGAGAAGGAATTTTAAATGCTTTAGTTCATAGGGATTACTCTTTTTCTGGCAGCACAATTATCAATATCTATGACAACCGCATGGAATTTATCTCCTTGGGTGGTCTGGTTGCTGGACTTGAAAAAAATGATATTCTTGCAGGGATTTCTCAACCACGAAATGAGAAATTAGCCAATATTTTTTATCGCTTGAAACATATAGAATCCTATGGAACAGGGTTAAAGAAGATTTTTTCAAGCTATAAGGAGTTTTCTATACAACCTGAAATTTCAGTTACACATGCCTCATTTAAATTAACTCTTCCAAATAGGAACAATTCCAACACCATTTTTAGTGTATCAGAAACCAAAACAGCCTATACACCTGTCAAAGCACAGCACAAAGCAGTTTTAGAATATCTTAGCAAACACGAGCTTATTGATAACCAACGAGTGCAAAAACTGCTCGATATCAAGCAAACTAGAGCATACGGCGTTATTAAAGAAATGATTGGACTTGGATTGATTGAAAAAACAGGGAACTATAACTCAAAAGAATACAAATTAGTAAATCCTAAAAAATAAAAAGTACCTCACAACAGCTTCCCTTAAAGCTTCTGCAAGGTACCCACAACTATATCAACTAAACCCAATAACAATCCCATTTATATAAACAGCCAAATCTTACTCAAACTGGCTGATAAATCTTTGAATTCGCTCGTCACTACTTGCAAAAAACTCCTCAGATAACCCGCTGTAAAAGACTTTTCCGCCCTCGATAAAGACGATTTGGTCGGCTGCTTTTTGAGCAAAGGACATATTGTGCGTGACGATTATCTGCGATTTGCCCTCTTTTGCTAGGGTTTGAATGACCGAGAGCACTTCTTGTGCAAGCTCGGGGTCAAGTGCGCTGGTTGGCTCGTCGTACAAGATATAGCTTGGTTGCATGGCTAAAGCTCGTGCGATTGCGACACGCTGCATTTGCCCGCCTGATAATTCTTTGGGGTAACTATCGGCTTTTTCTGACAAACCAACTTGTGCCAAAAGCTCTTTTGCCTTATGTATTGCCTGAGCTTTGTCTTGTTTTTTCACAACAATTGGGCCTTCAATAACATTTTCCAACACAGTTTTATGTGGAAAAAGATTGAACTGCTGGAACACCATGCTGAAATGCGAGCGATATTCCCGCATTTTTGCAAAGCTAAGATTTGTTGGGAAATCCAGTTTCTTTTCATCAATCTCGATACTTCCGCTATCTGCTACTTCTAGTAAATCAATAATTCTTAGCATAGTTGATTTACCTGAGCCTGATGGACCGATAATAACTGTCGTTTTACCGCTTGCAAACTCCAAATTTACATCTTCCAAAATCTTTTTCCCATCAAAAGATTTGGCAATATTTGTCAATCGTAACATAATTACCTCCTAATATCTGTTCATGCGCATCTCTAATTTACCCTGAATAAAGGTCAAAAAAGTTGTCGCCACAAGGTAATAGACCGCAACCATCACATAAAGAAGGAGTGGCTCATAAGTGCGTGCCACGATTCTTTGGGCAGCCATGAACATTTCCACAATGGTAATGCTAGCTGCAAGGGATGTATCCTTTAAAAGCGAAATAAAGGAATTGGATAAAGGCGGCAAGGCAATCTTAAATGCCTGTGGAGCAACAATGCGCCACAAAATCTGCAAGCGGCTCATACCTAGCGAAGATGCTGCCTCAAATTGACCTTTTGGTATAGCTGATAATGCCGAGCGAATGGTTTCTGAGGCATAAGCACCAGTGTTCAAGCTAAAAGCCACAACTGCCGCCCAAAAGGCATCAAACTGCACCCCTGCTTTTGGCAGTCCGTAAAAGATTATAAAAAGTTGCACCAATAAAGGCGTTCCACGAAAAACCCAGACGTAAAAAGAAGAAATTCCTTTTAGGGCTTTCCACTTAGAATTGCGTGCTAATGCTGTCATAATAGCTAATGCCAATCCCAAAACGAAAGAGAGCAAGGTCAACGGTAGGGTCATTTTGACAAAGCCTTCTAGTAAAGGTAGGGTAGCATTTTGAATAATTTGTATTTGTCTTTCCATGATAACCTCACTTTATGTAACTTAGAATTGGTTGTGAAATAAGATTTTCCATATATAACCGCAGTTTGTCCCAAAATTCTTCCGCCAGCTTTGACACCCAAAAATATGAGAGGATGTTGAAATCCGGTTGACCCAAAAGTCTTTCAGCTCCGCCGAAAGACTTTTGGGTCAACCTGAATTTATTCACAACATAAAAAATACGACTGACTTCTGTCACAACCAATGCCAACTATTTAGAAATATCCTTACCAAAGAATTCCTCAGAAATCTTCGCCAATGTGCCGTCTTCGCTTAGTTCTTTCAAGGCTTGATTGATTTTTCCTTGCAATTCCTTGTCATCCTTGTGGATAAGAACTGCTGATGGAACACCTTCTTTAGCTGTTTCAACAACTTTCAATGGAGCGTTTGGTTGTTGTTTCATGTAGTCCAAATAGGCTACATCATCATTCAAGGTAACATCTGCTTGGTTGCTTGCCAAAAGGTCAGCTGCTTGTGCAAATCCGTTGACTGAAACTAAGGTCGCACCTGCATCTTCTGCGGTTTTTCCATAGTTTGATGTCAGAGACTGCGCGGCTTTTTTGCCGTCCAAATCAGCCAATCCTTTGATGTCCTTGTTGTCCGTATTGGTAACGACAACCATGTGACTCATTGTATAGGGTGTCGAAAAGAGGTATTTCTCCTCGCGTTCTGCTGTAATTCCTACTTGATTAAAAACAACATCTACTTTTCCAGCGTCGAATGCTGCTAGCATGGCATCCCATGGTGCTTCAACAAATTCTGCTTTGTAGCCGATTTTTTGCGCTACTGCTTTTGCGACTTCCACATCATATCCAGTCAAATCGCCCTTTTCGTCATGGTAAGAAAAGGGTGCGTATGTGCCTTCTGTAGCGATTTTCAGAACCTTTTCGTCCGATTTATCTGCTTGTGTCCCATTATTTCCGCAAGCAGTTAATACTAATGCTGACATTGCTGCTAGTCCAATTAATGCAAGTGTAAGTTTCTTTTTCACTATTTTTCCTCCTTGTTTTCAAACATAAAAGCTACTATATTATATTGCGACTGAAATTGCTAGTTATTTGCTTAGGATTGGTCAAAGGCTATTGCGTGATAAATCTGGACTATCGCGAAATTTCGTTCTAGCGTCTAGCTACTTGGGCTTAGAAAAGTTATACTAATAATATGGATAAAGATAAACTAGATATTGTAGAAATTCGTAAACTTTTACATGAAGATACCATCCAGTCGATTGTTTTGGAGGAAGAAACTTCATCAACTATGGATATGGCGAAAAATGAGCTTGAGAACTCACTTCTTCCGGCGCTTTTTATAGCTAACAGCCAGACCAAAACCCGCGGGCGATTTCATCGGGAGTATTTTACGATTGAAGGTCAAGGGATTTACATGAGTGCCTTGCTTGCTGCGCAGCAGAATTCTGCACACTTGCCTCAGCATACGATTTTGGCAGCTGTTGCGCTGGTGAAAGCCATTGAAAAACTGACAGACAAGAAACCTGTGATTAAGTGGGTTAATGATATCTATCTGGACGGTAAAAAGATTTGTGGGATTTTGGCTGAGGGAATAAACAGCAATCAACGGCTTAGTCATGTGATTTTGGGCATTGGGGTCAATTTCCAGTTTGCGCATTTTCCTGATGACATTAGCCAAAAAGCTGGCTCACTCTTTAAGATGAATGAAGTGGAAATTCCTAACCGAAATCAACTGATAGCTGAAATTTGGAACGAGTTCTTTTATTGGCTCCAGCATGATTATGTCGCGGAATACAAGAAATATTCCTTTGTTCTAGGTAAAGAAGTAGCTTTTGAAAAAGAGGGCAAGGTCTACCGAGGCAAAGCGCTTGAGATTAATCAACAAGGCGAGCTAATTGTGGATGTCGGTGATGAAATTCTCACCCTTTTTTCTGGAGAAATCTCACTGGCTGAAATAGATGGACGGATTTTTAGAAAACTGAATTAGGAGAAATTATGTGTACTAGCATTAAAATGAAAGCTACTGACGGTAGCTTAGTCTTTGCGAGAACGATGGATTGGCATGAGTACAGTCCTGAACCTATGCGTATTCCTGCGAATTATAGTTGGAAAACTGCCTATAATGAGCGGACTATTACCAACCAATACGCTGTGTTAGGTGTCGGTCGAAACCTCGTCAATCTGCACGCAGATGTTTCCGACGGGGTCAATGAGCATGGATTGGCAGCACAAAAGCTGACCTTTTCCAATCGCTCAGAATATGCAGAAAATGCGATTGATGGCAAAATCCAGCTGGCTCCCTTTGAATTTCTGCTATGGATTTTGGGAAATTGCCGCACTGTTGAAGAAGTTGTGGAAAAAATGGATAATCTGCAACTGATGAACGACGAATATTCCCATATCAAATACGGGCGAAACGACCTGCATTTTTCGGTTACTGACCCAAGTGGTAGAATGGTCAATATCGAGCCTCGTCAGCAGAGGTTGATTGTTGTGGAAAACCCAATCGGTGTCGTTACCAATGCACCGAATTTTGAACGCGAAATGAGCAAACTAGGCGATTTTATGGACTTAACGGAAAATCCAACGGAACTTAATAAGATTTCCACAGGCGATTTTTCTGGAAAACCAGTTATGCCCGGTGGATTTTCTCCGCGTGCTAGATTTATTCGGGCGACGATTTTGAAGGAACACGCTGTTGTGCCTACCAACAAGCAAGAAAATCTGATTGAAACATGGCATATTCTCAATAGCGTAACCGTGCCGAAAAGTGACGGTCGCTCGGATACTTTTACCGTTTATCGTAGTGCGGTTGAAGTGGTTAGCCGGACGCTTTATTATGAGTTTTATGAGGATTTGGGGGTTCAGTCTATGGGGTTTGGGGATTGAAATGAAAAAGCAAGTCGCAGATAGTTATTGTCTGCGACTTGCTTTTTAGAACATCCTCTTTTCCACACTACTATCCGGGTGTTGATTTTTCTCCATATCTGCCTCAAACTTATTCATAAATGGGCCTGCAATAGGTTTTCCTAGAAAATCGACTACATAATAATTTCCTATGCCAAAATTTGTTTGGTCAAGGTTTGAGTTCCCTAAGCCGTAGTTGTTTTGAGCAGAATTCTGGTTGTCAAATCCATAGTTTGTTTGAGTAGAGCTTGTGTTGAAATGAATATTTTTAAGTTCCTCCTGTAAAGCAATTTTCTTCAAACTATTTGCCTGCTCATGAGCGATTTCTTTCATTTCAATATCATGGTCATATTCCATGATAAGTTTTTTCTTTTCATAATCGGTCATATTGCTATCTTCAAGTGTTTGGATAAAGTGATTCCTTTTTTGAGCTGCAAGCTCTGCAGTTTTCTGCATTTCTTCAATCGCTTTTTCTTTCATTCTTCCATAAGCTAAATAAGCTAACGTGCTGATGATAATAATAAAAATCAAAGCACAGATAATGATTATCACGTTAATTCTATTTTCTTCCAAAAAAGTTAGCATATCAACTTCCACCTTTCATCAATCGATTTCTATTAAGATATATCTGCTATTTTTGAATATTTCCTTCCATTCAAGAGTATATTCTCTTTGAAGTACAATTTTTTCCTCATCTTTTCCTTTACCAGTAGGTTTATAAACTACATCTTTAACAGGAACATTTCCACGAAAATATTGATAAATACCTTCATCATTTCCCTCCCAAAAATGTTTGTCATCAGTTAGTTCTAAAGCAAATGTTTTATCAAAACCGCTATTTTTCAACTGTTCCACAAAAGCAATATCTGTTAGAAAATGATACATCTGTTCTGGCACTTGTCCGTTTCGAGGTTGCTTTAATTCTATGGCGTACTTCTCGTTCTTATCCTCAGTATAGATAACAATATCCATTTCTTTTTTATAGAATTCTGATTTAAGGAAAGCAAAATGAGAAATGTTGCGTTCAAATTCTACCTTATACCATCTAGGTAATCGTTCACGAAGATAAATCCCTAGTTCAAACTGCAAACTGAATTCATTGTAAATCTTTTCTTCTATATCTTTTTCATTTAGAAAATCTATTATTAATTGTTTTATATCCATAATTATTCTCCTAATATACCATATCTCCGACCTGCATTTGCATTTCAGCAAAAGGAACATCGCCACCAATCGCTAAGCCACTACTCCAAATTGCTCTTGAAAAAGCCAAAGAAATTGTGCCAAATTCATTTTCAAAAGCATAAATAGTCAAATCTTCAGGACCATTTGACAAGATAATCTGGGTATTAACTTTCACGTTTCGTGTCTGGGGACTGTCTTCGGTCTGTACGATTATCTCTTTTGTTTCAATGGTTTGTGTCTGAAAATCATAAGAGCTAATTGTCCCTGTAACTTGAGCAGCTGTTACATTTGTTTGAGGTATAGGGATAACAACCATTTGCCCCTGTCCTGTCGCCACCTTGTTTGTACGCAATCCCTTGTCCTCTAGCAAGACAACATGGAAGACTTGATTGTCACTGGTGGAAAACTGCTGTTTAGAGAAAAATTCTTTGCCGTCCATAAAGCAAGAAACAAAATCAACAACATAAGGTTCAGCCTCTGTTGACGACGAATTTTCTTCACTGGATTCATTTTCATAAGAATAAGAGGAGTATTCAGAACTTTCCTCGCTTGTAGGATTAGTATGTTGGCTAGCTAAATGCTTATCCTGCAAACCTTTTGTGGTGTCTTCTGTATTTCTTAATAAGAGAAGCACTAAAATCATAGAAAAAAGCAGGAGAACAACTACTGATGCGACAATAATAATCAATTTTTCCTTTTTTACATTTTTTTGTTTAGGGCTTTTCATTGGCTGTCCTCCTGTTTCTTTTGAGTTTTCACAAGTCTATTAATATTATTAATTTGGCTATTTCTCAGCAATTCCACTATGAAACCAAAAGGAACAAAGAAGATAATGATAAAAGTAACGACAGGATTTTCTAAACCGTCATCCATTATGGTGTCGATAATAAAATACCCAATTAAAGTTAGAACAATCTGCAAAATAAGCAAAAGGATGTAAAAAATAATACTGGTGAAAATGGCATTATTGAGGATATCATTCATGGAAATACCTCTTTGTTCAAAAATCTTTTCGTCTAGGGAACCAGGTTATTGTGCAAACAATAGCCTTGTTGATAGTGTACTACCAAGCGATTTTTGCGAAATTTGAGCAGAGTGTTTTATGGTTAATCGTTAATGAAGTCGACTATTTTTTAGAAAAGTTGAATGAATTCAAATAAAAAACACTCAAGACATTCTCACGCCTTGAGTGTTACATTCTTATACCAAATCCTCATGTTCCGCCATAAAATCAACAACGGCACCAATCAAATTCGCATCGTTCTTAAATTTACAAGTAACAATCTCAGGTGTCCAGTCAGTAAACCCAACTTTTTCCTGAATATGCATAACACGTTTTTTGACTTCATCTAGCAGGAATGGTGCGTTTGAAACGCCACCGCCTAGGATAACTAGGTCTGGGTCAAAGGAGAAGCTGAGGTTGAAAATTCCTTTGGCTACGTTGAAGAAGAAGGTTTCAGTTTCTTCTTGTGCAATCGGGTCTCCTGCGTAACTCAGGTCGAAGACTTCCTGTCCAGTATAATTTTTTCCGTCATTGATGCGCATACTGTAGCGTTTCGCCATAGCAACAGCTGTCGCAAGTGAGGACATACTCTTGTAGTCTTCCATAATCATAAAGCCAAATTCGCCACCAAACAAGTGCTTGCCGTGATGAACCTTGCCATCAAAAATCACGCTGCCGCCGACACCTGTACCTAAAATGAAGAACAAAAGGTTTTTCGCACCTTGTCCGACACCATATTTTAGCTCAGCTAAAGCGGCACAGTTGGCATCATTTTCCATAGAAATTGGCAGACCGAAACGGCTTTCGAGTTCTGCTTGCATATTGAAACCGTGGATATAAGGTAGGGCAGATTTGCCCGCAATCACGCCTGTATCCTTTTCCGGACAGCCCGGTGTACTCATGCCGATACCGATAATTTCGTGTTTTTCTTTCATTGAAAGAACGGCGTTTGTCATTCCTTCAAAATATTCCTCTAAAGTTTTCGGCGTTGGAAAGCTACCTTGGTCTAGCAAGTTCTCGCCATCCCACACGCCATATTTAATACTTGTTCCGCCAACGTCAATGGCACCAATTTTTTTCATCTATTTATATCCTCCAAAGATAAATTGTTTACTAGGTTTATTTTAATGGAGCGAGTGGGAAAAAGCAATGAACCGTTTTCTTAAATTTGCATAGCAAAAGACGGCTCATCAGATGAACCGCCCAATTTATCAAGTAATTTTTATTCCACCGTAACCGACTTAGCCAAATTACGAGGTTTATCCACATCTAACCCACGCTGTAAGGACGCATAATAAGCTATCAACTGCGTAGGTACAACCATTGACAAGCAAGTCAAGTAGTCATGAACCGCTAAAACCTTGATATCATCGTCTTCAATAGCTAGGTTTTCTTGTGCCACGGTCAAGACTTTGGCTCCGCGGGATTTTACTTCTTCGATATTTCCACGAACGTGTCCTGCCAAATCTTTGTTGGATAGAAGTGCCAAAACAGGTGTTCCTTCTTCAATCAAAGCGATTGTTCCGTGCTTAAGTTCGCCTGCAGCAAAGCCTTCACATTGGATATAAGAGATTTCTTTTAGCTTTAAAGCCGCTTCCATACAAGCATAATAGTCGTTCGCACGCCCGATGTAAAAGGCGTTTCTTGTACCAGTTAGGTACTCGGCAACTTTTGCTTCAATGGTTTTCTTGTCAGAAAGAACTGCTTCCATTGCAGTAGCTACAAGGCTCAATTCTTTTGCCAAATCGAAGTTTTTGGCAGTTTCCATGCCTAAATATTCGCCCAATGCTTTTGCTAAAACGGACATCACAGCGATTTGTGCAGTGTAAGCTTTGGTTGATGCAACTGCAATTTCAGGTCCAGCATTTAGTAAGAGGGTAAAGTCTGCCTCACGAGAAAGGGTTGAACCCGGTACGTTTGTGATAGTAAGGGAGGGATAGCCCAACTGTTTGGTCTTAACCAAAACCTGACGAGAATCGGCTGTTTCGCCTGATTGGGTCAAGTAGATAAAGAATGGTCGCTCAGACAAAATCGGCATATTGTAGCCAAATTCTGAGGCAAGTTCTAGTTCAACTGGTTTTCCTGTCAGTTTTTCAAAAAGAATTTTCGCACCATATCCTGCATGCCAACTAGTTCCTGCAGCAGCAATATAAACACGGTCAGCTTGAGCTAGACTTTCCAAAATCTTTTCATCAATCTTCCACTTGCCATCTACATGATAGTCTTGCAAAATGCGACGCATTACTGCTGGTTGCTCGTCAACTTCTTTGAGCATATAGAATGGGTAAGTACCTTTGCCGATATCAGATAGGTCAAGTGTTGCGATATAGCTGTCGCGCTCCACTTTTTGATTGTTTTCATCAAAGATTTCTACCTTGTCTTTTGTCAAAAGAACCATTTCGCCGTCGTGGATTTCCATAAATTCTTTGGTTTCAGCAATCATCGCCATTGCATCACTACCGATGAGTTTATAACCATCTGCAAGTCCGATAAGCATAGGAGATTTGTTTTTTGCTGCGTACAAGACTTCTGGATTTTCCTTGTCAACCAAGCCAAATGCGTAAGAGCCTTTGATTAAATCCATAGCTTTTCGTAGAGCAGACATAGTATCCAAACCATCTTCTTCTACTAATTTAGCGATTAATTTAACAGCGATTTCGCTGTCTGTTTCGCCGTAAAATTCAGTGTTCGGCAAGTATTCTTCCTTTAATTCGCGGAAGTTTTCGATTACTCCATTGTGAACTAACACAAAACGTCCGCTCACTGAGGTATGCGGATGGGCATTGTCTTCTTTTGGTACACCGTGAGTTGCCCAACGAGTGTGTCCGATACCGATTGTTCCTGTAATTTCAGGGGTTAATTGTTCCTTTAAAGCCTTGATACGTCCGACAGATTTGACTAGATGAGATCCTGTATGCTCATTTTCGACAAATATTCCTGCTGAGTCATATCCTCTATATTCTAATTTTTCCAATCCTTGAATTAAGATGTCGCTAGTACGATCGTTTCCGATAACGCCTACTATTCCGCACATAATGTTGCCTCCAAATGTTTCATTTTTTATTATTGGTATAGTTGTTTGATTACAAACAAAAGCTTAACACATAGGTTTTATAAATGCAAGTGTAAAATTGGTATATACATTTTTAAAAGCTGATTTGACAAAGTTTTGCTAAAGAAATTGGTATATCCTTTTCATTTCTCCAAACCTTAGCTATAATAAAGCGATGATTATTATATGTAGTGCTAGATTTAAAAGGGGATAAAATGGAAAAAACAAGACGCAGTTTAAATATTGATTCAAGAATAGATTACGGAGTGATTTTGCCAGTTTTCCTGCTGAGCATTATTGGTATGTTGGCTCTTTATGTGGCACTCACGCATGATTTGATTACCCAAAACGTGCCTGATATGATGTTTCGTCAGGGCATTTGGTATGTTATCGGAATTATTCTTGTCTTTATTGTTATCCACATGTCTAGCAAACTGCTTTGGCGATTGACACCAATTTTTTATGTTGGTGGATTTGGACTCATGCTTTTGCCTGTATTCTTCTACAATCCTGCCCTAGTGGCACGCACAGGTAGTAGAAACTGGGTCGCTTTTGGTGGTTCCCCTCTTTTCCAACCTAGTGAGTTGGTTAAGATTGCCTTTATTTTAACACTTGCTTATGTGATTACTAAACATAACGCCTTCTATACCATTCGCACCTTGCTGACGGATATGTGGCTGATTGTCAAAATGGTTGGAGTGCTTATTCCTCTTATGTTTACACTTGCCTTGCAGCGAGATTTTGGTACTGGGCTGGTTTATATTGCGATTTTGGCGGGAATGATTTTCCTTTCTGGGATAAGTTGGCGCATTCTTCTGCCCTTGTTTGCCGCTGTTTTTATCATTGGTGCGGGGACAATTTTGCTTGTTTTGCACCCAACTGGTCGTGATTTGCTTTATAGCATTGGCTTTCAACCTTACCAGTTTGCGCGGATTGACTCTTGGCTTGACCCGTTTCATGACCCATCTGGCGTGAGTTTCCAGCAGGCGCGTGCTTTGATTGCCATTGGTACTGGCGGAATGTTTGGGCAAGGATTTAACGTGATTAATACCTACGTTCCCGTTCGTGAGAGTGATATGATTTTTACTGTTATCGGCGAGAACTTTGGCTTTATCGGCTCAACATTGGTGATTTTACTCTACTTTATCTTGATTTACCGCATGATTCGAGTGACCTTTGATTCCAACAATCAGTATTACACAGCCATTTCGACTGGTGTTATTATGATGGTGCTCTTCCACGTTTTGACAAATATCGGTGCAAATATCGGTTTGCTGCCATTGACCGGTATTCCACTTCCCTTTATTTCACAAGGGGGTTCGGCGATTGTGTCGAACTTGATTGGTGTTGGATTGATTTTGTCTATGAAGTACAATACGCGACCTGATTATGAAGACTGGCAGAAACAGCGTAGTGATTTGGTGGAAAAGCGGAATGTGCAGCGTAAGGCTCGGGTTGGCTCATAATGGAATGAATGCTCAGGAGATTTTCTTCTGGGCTTTTTTCTTCTTTTGAATAGTTTTGTATGAAAGTATTTTTCATGGGTGGGAAATATATTATCGCTAAAATATAAACAAAAAAACCGAAAACTCTGAATAAAAGTTTTCGGTTCTCCTTGGTTTTTAAATCTCACTCAAAACTTTCTCAATGTGAGCAACAGACTTCTCACGCCCAAGTAGCTCAATCGTATCAGGAAGTTCTGGTCCGTGCATTTCGCCTGAAACAGCGATACGGATTGGCATGAAGAGGTTTTTGCCTTTTACGCCAGTTTCTTTTTGCACTTCTTTAATAAGTGGTTGAATGTTTTCGCGAACAAAGTCAGTGTCTGACAACCCAGCCAGTTTTTCTTTGAAAGCATTCAATACTGTCGGTACCGTTTCAGCTGCCATCACTTCTTTTGCTTCTTCATTCAATGTTGGGTGCTCAGTGAAGAAAAGGTCAGTCAATTCAATGATTTGCTCGCCGTAGCTTATTTGTGGTTGGTAGAGTTTTACCAGTTTTTTGGCACGAGTAAGTTCAGCCTCGTCTGGATTTTCGCTCAAACGACCTGCTTTTACTAGGAAAGGGGCAGATAGTTCAAATACCACTTCTTCATCAGCTTTCTTGATGTATTGATTGTTAATCCATTCAAGCTTACTTCTGTCAAAGGCTGCTGGGGCTTTGGACAAGCGGTTTTCGTCAAAGAGTTTGATGATTTCTTCTTGTGAGAAGATTTCTTCCTCGCCGCCCGGATTCCAACCTAATAGGGAAATGAAGTTGAAAAGTGCCTCTGGCAAGAAACCTTTTTCGCGGTATTGCTCGATAAATGCTAGCGTGTTTTCGTCACGTTTAGATAATTTTTTGCCTGTTTCACTATTGATAATCAGGGTCATGTGACCAAACTCTGGGGCATTCCAGCCGAATGCTTCATAGACCATGAGCTGTTTTGGTGTATTGGCAATATGGTCATCACCACGCAAAACGTGGGTGATTTCCATGAGATGATCATCGACAACTACAGCAAAGTTGTAGGTTGGATAGCCGTCACGCTTTTGGATAACCCAGTCGCCGCCGACATTTCCACCTTCAAATTCGATGTCGCCTTTGACGATATCTTTCCATTTATAAACACTTGTTTCATTGACACGTAGGCGAACTACTGGAGTTAGGCCTTTGGCTTTTGCTTCTTCTTGAGATGCTTTGATTTCATCTGCATTCATTCCTGCGTATTCATAAACATATTTGGGTGTCACACCAGCTGCCTCTTGAGCTTCACGCTCTGCTGCCAATTCGTCTTCTGTCTTGTAAGATTCATAAGCTAGACCTTTTTCTAATAATTCGGCAACCAATTCATGATAGATTTCCAAGCGTTCACTTTGACGATATGGTCCGAAAGCTCCCGGATTTTGCGGGCTTTCATCCCAGTCTAAACCTAGCCATTCGAGGTTTTTCAACTGAGATTCTTCGCCGTCTTCTACATGGCGTTTTCTGTCAGTGTCTTCAATTCTGATGATGAAATCTCCACCATTGTGGCGGGCATACAGGTAATTAAACAAAGCTGTACGGGCATTTCCGATGTGGAGCAAGCCAGTTGGGGATGGTGCATAACGAACACGCATTTTAGTCATTTTTATTTTCTCCTATTATACATACTTTTAGGCGACTGATTGATGTCGCAGTCGCCTAATAGTTTACTCTATTTTTCTATTTTTCTCAATAAATCATAATCACTATTTGCTAGTTATTCCTCGACTGGCGTGGTCTGGTTTGGCAAAAATCATGCGGCCCGCTGCTGTTTGTAAGGCGCTTGTTACTACAACGGTTAGTTTTTCATTCATAAAATGTTGACCGTCTTCGACAACAACCATCGTGCCATCATCCAGATAAGCGACCCCTTGTTGACGCTCGGTACCTGCTTTTACGACCATGACATTCATTTTTTCGCCCGGAATAACAACTGGTTTCACCGCATTTGCCAGCTCATTGATGTTGAGAACTGGTACTTGTTGGAACTCAGCGACCTTGTTGAGATTGTAGTCATTGGTCACAACTACTCCATCAATCATTCGTGCCAAACGTAGAAGTTTGGAGTCGACTTCGTTGGTATCATCAAAATCTCCATCGTACATTTCGACTTTCAAGCCATCTTCTTTTTGTAAAGCGTTCAGGATATCCAATCCACGACGACCGCGAACGCGCTTGAGTGAATCAGCGGAATCTGCGATATATTGCAATTCATAGAGGACGAAGTTCGGTACTAAAATCGTTCCTTCTAGGAAACCTGACTTAGCTACATCATAAACGCGACCGTCAATGATGACGCTGGTATCTAAAATCTTGTAAGGACGGTAGTTTTCGTCTGCCTTGCGCATGAGTACCATTGCTTCTTCTTGGGTCATATTGCTTGGGTCTGGCTGCTCAATTTCCACATCTTTTTGACGGGTAAAAGTTTTAATCAGTTCATTTTTGCGGGTAATTGCTACGCGAAATCCGACATAGGCTAGAGCTACCATGATGACAATCGGCAAGGCACTGTTTAAAACTGGCACGTCTAGCATGAAGAGCGGAATGGAAACTAAGGCACCAATGACTAGTCCAATGACAAAGCCTGCACCTCCGAAAATCAGGTCTTGTAAGGAAACGACCTTAATCTTTCTATCAATTTCGCTCATTTCTCCCACAATACGATCGGCTAATAAAAGTGAAAATAAATAGAAAATAATTGCTCCGATAATTCCGTTCGTAAGTGAATTGTTGAGAACTTCCACGTATTGCCATTTAGCTGCTATCCAGACTGCTGGCAAAAGTGCGACGCCTAAACTTGCCCCGACGATGATAAACAGGGCGGTAATTACTTTTTTCTGCATAATAAGTTTCCTTTCTTTGATTTATTATGTCTCAAATTGGATGGTTTCGTAAATCTTCCATCCTCGCTTAAATTTCTGTTAGCCGCTGTAGCGACACGCAAGCAGCACGTATTCGCGGTCTCAGATTTTGTCTGGTGCTACGGTGGCTAACAGAAATTGAGCGAGGGCTACAGATTTCAATCAACTTTATTGTTTAAAAAATCTTATCCAGCACTTGCGAGAGTGTTTCGACTGGAATGAGTTGAACGCCTGCTTGTTTTGCTAGGCCGCTCATATTGTTTTTTGGTAGATAGATTTTGGTAAATCCGAGTTTTGCTGCTTCGGCTACTCTTTGGTCAATTCTAGTTACTCGGCGGATTTCGCCGGTTAGTCCGATTTCGCCGATGAAGCAGTCTGTTGGTTTGGTGCCTTTTTCCTTGTAGCTTGAAGCGATAGCGACAGCTACTGCTAGGTCGATTGCGGGTTCGTTAAGTTTTACTCCGCCGGCTGATTTTAGGAAGGCATCTTGATTTTGCAGGAGCAAGCCTGCTCTTTTTTCCAAGACTGCTATGATTAATGAGGCACGGTTGTAGTCAATTCCGGTGGTTGTTCGTTTGGCATTGCCGAACAAAGTTGGTGTGACTAAAGCTTGTACTTCTACTAAAATCGGGCGCGTTCCTTCTAAAGCTGCTACGACGGCTGAACCAGTTGCCCCTTCCAGTCGTTCTTCTAGGAAAACTTGGCTAGGATTGGTTACTTCGGTTAAGCCGTTGGTGTTCATCTCGAAAATGCCAATTTCGTTGGTCGAGCCAAAGCGATTTTTGACTGCTCGCAAGATACGGAAGGAATTGTTACGCTCGCCTTCAAAGTAAAGCACGGTATCTACCATATGCTCTAGCATTCGAGGTCCTGCGATATTTCCTTCTTTTGTTACGTGACCAACGATAAAAGTCGCGATATTGTTGGTTTTTGCCAGCTGCATCAACTCAGCAGTAACTGCTCTTATCTGGCTGACCGTACCGGGAATGGAATCAATATCCGGCAAAAGCATGGTCTGAATGGAGTCAATAATCAGAAAATCTGGATTCATGCGGTCGATTTCCATGCGGATATCGTTGATGTTGGTTTCGGCATATAGGTAAAGCTCGGAATTTGAGCTATCCAAACGCTCGGCGCGTAGTTTGATTTGGTGCGCACTTTCTTCGCCTGAAACGTAAAGCACTTTGCCGATTTTGGCTAATTGTGTCGAAACTTGTAAGAGCAAGGTTGATTTCCCAATACCTGGGTCCCCACCGATTAGAATAAGTGAGCCGGGAACGACACCTCCGCCTAAAACGCGGTTGAATTCTTCGATTTCTGTTGGCACTCGTGGAATAGCTCTTTGCTGGATTTCGTTTAGCTTTTGCGGTTTGGCACGCTCGCCATCAAGGGAAACTCTGGCACCGCGTGTTGGCTTGTCGTCTTTGACAAATTCTTCTACAAAGGATGACCATGCGCCACATTGGGGACAGCGTCCTAGATATTTGGGGCTAGTCGAGCCACATTCCTGACATAAAAAGACTGTTTTTGCTTTCTTTGCCATAATTAATGCCCTGTCGAACCAAAACCGCCAACGCGCTCGCCGTCAGCCTCGTCATTATCTGCTTTTAAGAATGGAAGGAAAATCCCTTGCCCAATGCGCTCGCCTTTTTTAATATGAGCTGTAGCAAAGCCGAAATTGATGAACTGGAACATGATATGTCCTTCGTTGTCGTCATTATTATAGTAATCTGCATCAATGACCCCGATACCATTTGCCAACAATAAGAACTTTTTCATTGGATTGCCTGAGCGGTTTGCCAGTTGCAGATACTCGTCTTCTTGCATATAAGCCTTGATGCCAGTTGGAACAAGTGTTGGCTTGATACCCTCAATCTTTTCGTTTGATTGAAGTAATGCCGCCATTGCTGTCCAACCAGATTTTAGTCCAGTTGCCCAAATGCTCGGAATTTCAATATCTTTTGCTGCCTCAAAATCATAACCAGCAGCCTGTTTGGTGTTACGTTTTGGTACATTTATTCCATCGTTTGCAAAAGCAGAAACGACTTCAAATCCTCTTTTTTTCATAAATCCCCCTTGATAGATATTACTATTAGTAGTTTACCACAAAACCTTGATTAAAACTTAATCATGCCTATAAAAATGAATATTTTGAAAGTTTATTATAGAATATTCGCTTGATTTATAGAGATTTGTTAAAATGAAGTGGAATTAAACTTTCATTAAGTCTTATATTTCCACATTTAAACGCAAAAAAAGACGGGTTCTCCCGCCAAATAAGAATTGCTATGTGCTACAAACTGTAAATAATACTACTATGATACTGCTTTTCTATGTTTTAAATTCTACCAAAATAAGTTTTGTCTGTAAAGATATTAATCTGAATGTAATTATTTTATCAGTTATTAATTAAATTTCTCATAAACGTATTGAAAAATCTTTTTAGTTGAGGTTTTGGCTATGACTGCTTTTAAATTGTGGCTTAAGGAAAACTATCCTTTTGCCTTACTTAGTTTCTTTATTCCCTTTTTTATGATGATGCTGGTTTACGGTTCTATTGGGATTTATTGGGGGTCTTCTCGCTCTATTTTAGCTAGTGATGCTTTTGCTCAGTATTCCAATTTCCATGCGAGTTTTAACAATATGCTGCATGGTCGGCAGAGTATCTTCTTTAGCTGGAATGCGTCTTTAGGGCTTAATTATTTGTCCTTTATGAGCTATTATTTGGGTGGAATTTTCACTCCTCTAGTGTTCTTTTTTAATAATCGAAACATTCCTGACGCACTTTATCTCATCACTTTGTTAAAAATCGCTTGTGCTGGACTTTCTTTTTGGTTTTTTGCCTCACAGACTTATCGCAAACTGCCAAAACTTAGTCATGTAACACTGGCGGTTGCTTATTCTATGATGAGTTTTATCACGGCTTATAGTGAATTAGTGACATGGCTGGATACATTTGTCTGGCTGCCTTTGGTGATTTTGGGTATTCACAGATTACTAGAAAAACGTGGAAATGGGCTGCTTTTTGTTGCCTATCTGCTGATTTTTACCAGTAATTTTTACTTCGGTTACATGATTGGTATATACAGTCTGCTCTTTTTTTCCGTCAAGGTTTTGGCAAATTGGCGGGAATATCGCCAGAGGATTTTTCCTTTTATCCTGACCGCTGGGCTTTCGGCGATTTCTAGTTTGATAATTATTTTACCCATGTTTCTGGACTTGCGTGCCAATGGCGAGGAGCTTTCGCAGATTGTTCGTATCAAAACTGAGGCGACAAATGTCTGGGATATCCTCATGAAAAACATGATTGGCGCTTATGATACGACCAAATACGGCTCCATTCCTTTCATTTATATCGGCTTTTT
>Ga0268261_10000120_pt1 | contig 48481 bp, 38 predicted proteins | sample TergutNc150P1_FD_190353 | JGI IMG/M metagenome (GOLD analysis project Ga0268261, IMG submission 190353) | Nasutitermes corniger P1 segment gut microbial community from laboratory colony in Florida, USA - Nc150 P1 (SPAdes) (version 2) | ecosystem: Host-associated > Arthropoda: Insects >... | reverse complement strand
TCAAAATAACCAATTAAGGTGGGGCCAAATCAAAGTGCCAAAACCTGAAAATAATTACGGCAGATCACTTCGCGCCTGGGCCAAATGAAAGTGCCGCCAGTGGGGCCATTTTAAGTTGCCAAACTCATTTGAGAGAAAACACCGATGAGGAGCCACCGAAATCTAAGCATCCTATTTTGAAAGCAATTGGCGAAACCTTGGTCGAAAAGTTTGGTGGAGATTAGTTGAGAATGGACAATCGAACAGAGTTCGATTTGCAACGTTTTGTTGACGCGCAGGCCGGAAGCTATGAGTCAGCCTTGGCTGAGGTAAAGGCCGGGCGCAAGCGCTCGCACTGGATGTGGTACGTATTTCCACAGATGAAAGGACTCGGGCATAGCGAGACGTCAGAGTTTTACGGCATCGAAAACTTGGCAGAGGCAAAGGCGTACGTCGCGCACCCAATACTAGGGGAGCGGCTGAGGGAGGTTTGTAAAGTCCTACTAGAGTTGCCCACTAACGACGCTAAAAGCATTTTTGGTTTCCCGGATGATATGAAACTCAAATCATCAATGACGCTGTTCGCAATGGCAGCCGATAAACCCGAAATATTCAACCAGGTCCTCGGCAAGTACTTCGGCGGCGAACCCAACCAAAACACCGCGAATTTTCATATCTAAGCCAGAACATGTTCGAACAAATTTACTAAGGGTTTTGTCCAGAGGTGGATGTAGCGTGAGGCCATGAAACGATACGCACCCACGAATGACTTACTGTTCAAGAAGATGCTGGCGACGCCAGGCCATGAAAGTGTCCCAGCGAATCTGATTAATGACTTTTTTGGCCCCGGCATAAAAGTGCGGGATTTGGAGGTTATCGATCCCTATTCGGTTGAGGCGGTTACCCGTGCAGTGACTGAAGGGGAGTTGGATGAAACTACGCTGGTGAAGACGCTACGGGATATTACTTACGGAGTTGAGCTAGAAATCCCTACCGGTGAGTCCGTGACGGTTACGGTGGAAATGCAAGCTATCGCTAACGACAGGTTCTTGCCGCGCGCACTTTATTACCTTGCTAGCGCATACATAAAACGTTATGGGCGCAATGCCGCTGACGCCTATGGGAGCTTACGGCCTGTTTGGGGACTCAACATTGTGGGCAGTAGTCTTTTTGATGATGACAAGGCGTTTCGGCTAGAACAATTCCCCTCGGCAGACTTTGCCCCAGGTGTCAGCGACTGGGCTTGGAAGCTGGCCTTTCTTGAACTTGGAAAGCCAGTTGCATCCCCAATCCTGGCGGGTTGGGCGCATTTGCTTACAACAGGTGAGGTTCGCAAAAATGATCCAATATATTTACACGAGGCAGCCGGTATCGTAGAATATTCAAATCTACGCCCGGAGGAGATTGAAATGGTTGACCTAATGGAAAAGTGGCGTGCCGATCAAGCCACTCAGGAAAACTATTACCAGCGTATGACTGAAAAAGCCAGACTCGAAGTTGAGCAAGCCCAGCGTAACGCAGAGCTAGCTGAGGCCCGCGCTGAGGCCCGCGCTGAGGCCCGCGCTGAGGCCCGCGCTGAGGCCCGCGCTGAGGTAGCACGTAAAGAAGGTTTGCTCGAAGGCGCGCGCAAGCTTATCTTGGCCGGGCAAGACCCAGCCTGGGTGGCCGATACGATGGGCATCGATATCGCGGACGTTGCCACACCACCGCCTATTTTGGAATGAGGTGCCCGCGAGGTTGCGCTGGTAGGGCACGACCCAGCCTATAATAGAACATGCGTGTTGTTGTTACATATGTAACAACAAGTCGGTAGAATGGCCAGCATGGCGCGAACAATCAATCCTTTTCATCCTGCATTTGGCGCGCCACCTCCAGTGCTAATTGGCCGCGAAGATGTGCTAACAGATGTGCGCGACGGGTTACTCGAAGGTGCGGGGTCGGAGTACCGAGCGAACAAGGTAATAGGTCCGCGTGGCGTGGGCAAAACGGTAGTACTTGAAGCCGCCGCAGATATAGCACGGGAAGAAGGTTGGGTGGTTGTTAACGTCACGGCAGGTGAGGGAATGCTGGATGAAATCCTTGAGCTGGCAAACCACCGTACCGCTCACCTACGCAATAAGCGCACCCGGGCAGTCACCCAAGTTGGCATCGGCCCCGTTTCGCTGGGGCTTGCCAAACCAGAATCTGAGCAGTTGCCAGGTTGGCGCGTGCAAATGGAACAGGTTCTTGACGAGCTTGAACATTACGGTACTGGCGGCATGCTTCCACCCTAATCTGGAATGAATCCACTTAGTTCGCTGGACTAGCTGTAGCGTCTTAATTACAACCGTAAATGCACTATGCCTATTCAGCTGTTGGAATTCCGATGTTTTTTAGTCTGTTCTTCGCTATACCCGGCATTTAGAAAGTTACGGCTGGGTTCCTAAAAGACTATTTCGGCTTGGAAGTACCGCCAGATGAAATCCGTTTCTTACGCGATAGCTCTGTGAATTAATCAACTACTGGGAGGATGCCACCGATGAAGAATTGCAACAACTTGTGGAAACCATCCGTGACATCACCATCGGCATAGATATAGCTGACTCGACCGTTGAATTACAGGTGGCGCCGCGAGAGCGGTTTGTATGGCGGGCGGTCCATTATCTAACTAATGCCTGCCAAATGTATTGTTGCGTATTCGCTAAATTTATGTTTCACACCCAAACATAAACGCAGACTCAATTAAGCCGTAGCGGTGAGGAGTTGTTCGGGTGATATAGTCTGTAGCTCGGGGGCTTTGACATCGAACCCGGAACGTGAGATGGCAACCATAGGCGCGTTGGCGGCGCCAGGCACAGTTGCCCGCGCGGCAGCAAGCTCGGCCAAATCGGTGGCGTTGAACTTGGCGTTGTCCCGCCATTTGATCGAGCCGAGGTAGTTGATCGTTTTGGCAACCGGAGCGCGGTCGCCAGCTACTATGTCAACTTCCACCGAATTGTTACGTTTCCACCAGTTACCGATTATTCGTGATTCGGGAACTAAGTTTCGGCTACGCCACAGTAGGTCGCGGATTACCGGTTCAACCGCCTTACCTCGCCAAGCCAGCCACCGCTTATTGACCGTGTCCAGCACGGCAGCGGCACGCCCGGCTTCAATCGCAGGTATTTGATCCGCCAAGAAGGTTAACCAAAACCGTAAATAGGGGTCTTCGATCCGATAATGGGTATTCTTTGAGGCGCTAGTGCTAAGTGGCCGGTCAACTACCACTAGGCGCCGGTTGGCTAAATCATCCAGTGACCGGGTTAGGGTGGTCGATGGCAAACCAACGGTGTCTGCAATGGAGGTGAAACTTGATTCCCCAGCCCCGATGGATTGCAAAATAGCTGGGGCGTTGGTTTCGGCTGGGATTTCGGCGGTAATTGCCCGTTCGCCGGAAACGAGCAGGGCCGAAAGGGGATTGCTGATGGCGGTTTTGAGAAATGATTGAACCGAAGTGCCTTTTTTCCATTCCGAGAGGATTAACGGGAGCCCGCCGGTCACTAGGTAGGCATCAATTGCATCGGCGGGGCTTAGGCCGGTAATTTGGGCAACATCGTTGACCGAGAGCGGGCCGAGTTCCATCTCAGTGCCGCGCATATAGAACGGTCGATCATAGCTGGATAGCCGTTCCATTTCAGACCGGTTTGACCCCACTAAAATTAGCAACACCGGCAATTGTGACAATATGCGATCCCAGACAGCTTGCAACGAACCTTCGAAGGTTCGGTCTTCTCGCATCAGGTAAGGCACCTCATCAAGCACTACGATGGAGGGGCTATCCCTTGGCAAAATCAAGGCCAGTGCGCGCAGCGCGTCTTCCCAACTTTGGCCGGGTTGGTACATATCTTTTAGCGGCAGTGTCGATCGGCTTACCTCATCGGCAAACCTACGCAGTTCCCAATCAGTGGTACCGTGGGCCGCAGTGAAATATACCGCTGGAACTTTTGATTGCTTAACAAACTCCGCCACCATCCTAGATTTGCCGACCCGGCGCCTCCCCCGTAATGCAATCGCCTTGCCGGGCGTCGACCCGCCTTGATGCACTGACTCCAGCAATCCGTTCAGCCTGTTGAGTTCGGCCCGCCGACCCACAAAATGTTCCACAACTAAAAGTTTACTACCAAATTTGGAAGTACCAAAGTTGGGACTCCCACTTTTGTTATTAAACTTCAGTTAGGCATTGTCGGTTAGCTGGTTCACGTATTCTGTGAAACCCGGCACTGTAAACGACATCAGGCCGTGATCCGTAGCTTCAATTGTGCCAGCTCGGATTAGGCGATCGCGGGGCACGGAAAGCGAATCGGTGGAAACCGCGAGTAGGTCGGCTACTTGTTCTCTACGCACTCGAGCGCCACCGAGTTTTGCGATTGCGGTTAGAAGTTCTTGCTGTTTGCGGGTCGCTGATCGCCATCGTGCAGCGAAAAGGGTTCGCATTTGCCGGTTAACCTCAGGAATGGCAGAACGGACATGGTCAATCGTGATTTGTGAGCCAGGTTCGGGGAACCCGGCCGCAAACCATACCGCTTCACCGATAAGTTGAACTTTGTAGGGATAGCCGCAGGCCTCAGTAACTGCGACCTTTAACGCGTTTTGTTCCCACGTCACCCCCACAGCGGCAGCGGGTTGAACAAGTGCGGCGGCTGAGCCACTATCGTCGAGTTCGGGGAGCGGGATGAAGTTGAATCTCTCGCTAAATGTCACGGCTCGATTAATAATGTCTTGGCTACCTGGTAGCCCAGCCGCAAACAGACCGGCGGCGATTTGTGGCTCCGCTGAGCTTAGCTCTTGCCAAGCATGGGCAATTGCTCTGATACTTTGTGGGTCTCCCGATTGTATTTCATCTACGAGAATGACTAGGCCGTTTTCTCCGTTTTCGATTAGCGCACCCGTTGTAGTAATAATCGCCTTTTGCAGAATCTTTGCTCTTGAAGCGGGATGGGGCGGTTTTAGGGTTGCCTTCATCCCCGTACCCGAGGTGCCAACGCTAACCGTTACGGAATCAATAGCCTCACGCACGGTCTTTCGGCCCTTATGGCCTGCCGGAAGCGCATTATGCAGCTCTGTAAGCAGAGTCTCCAAGAGATTCTCATTGGCATCGGCCGTCACCCACACAGTGTGAACTTTACTTGCCCGGAAAATGCGCTGAGCTCCCCGCAAAAGCGAAGTTTTGCCGATGCCTCGCGGTGCCTGAAAAACGGTTACCCGGCCCGAAAATCCTTTTAGTAAGCTGATAAATTCGGCCCGCTCGCGGAAAAAAGCGAGTTGGTTGGCGCGCCCCATAACGTCGCGCGCGACGATACCCGGAGTGTACGGACTTGGTTGGCTCACCAGTGGCTCCTAGCGTGCAGGTATTTATGTTGAGTGCCCAAATGTATCATAACAAGCTGTACTAATTTATGTTATACCCCCAAACATAAACGCAACGCTACCTTGGCGGTCAATTTAAGGCCCTTAGGCTGGCGGAAGATATAGATCAAGAGACTCTGGCCCGTACCGCAAATGTAAGTCTTTCGGCACTGAGATCGTTAGAGGCGGGACGGGGTTCTTCGCTAAAAACCCTAATTAGAGTGGCCCGTGCCTTGGATCGGTTGGACTGGATCAACGATTTCTACCCAGAACTTGTTGTTAGCCCAATGGCCTTAGCACGTGCGCAGGCTGGTATCCGTGCGCCCCAAAGGGTCTCACCCAGGCGTAAGGTAGGGGGATAAAATGGCGTACCGTTCCGTAGAAGTGCTTAACGTTTTTGCTCCAAGTTTCGGTTAGCAATTGGAAACAATATGCTGCAGCATCAAGCCTGTCTGCCAAACGGATGGATGAAGTCGCCCGCGTGCACCGGGGCTTGGCCCGCGAAGTTCGATAAAAGAATGACAACGATTTGGTAAAGATGCGCGGGATGTCGTGCAAACCGGACATTAGGGGCCAAACTAACATTAACCGGTAGTGACGAAAGTCACGGCGGGGTGTTATTGAAGGGTTTGGCGATGATGGTGTATCGCGTGCTTGATGCTGCGCGCTCCAGGTTTGTCAATTTCGGTCGGAACCTTACAATAACCTCGCAATCCGTGGCATTAGTTGCGACGATGACGGTCGGTGTGCCTGCGGATTTGGAGTCTATGTGGGCACTTCCAGACTCCTCGCTGACGGCAGATAATAGCCAACGGTTGTTGCCGCGTACGTCATCGGCAACATGCCCTGAAGGCGACGTATGCATCGGAGTAAACGTTGCCAACCGGCTAGATGTTGCATTGGCCGTCGGGTCTACCGACGTTGACCGCCCTACCGAGACTTGGCCCGAAGGGTACCCAGACGAACCTGACCGGAATATCAAGTACTTCGAAAAAGACCTCCGTGAGTTGCTGAGCGGTATGCCCAAGCCGGTAGTGAAAGCTGACCTGATTGTAGATGCGGTGGAAGGCGCAGCCACTAGCGGTGAATTCACTTGGTGGACCTACGACCACACTCGCCCGAGAACGTCGGAATATGCAATAAATTTCGTGCAGGCTGCGAATGTCTATGACGACGCGACCCATACGTATATCGAAGCTCCTAAGGCGAATTACACAACCGGTGCACTTATCGGATATTTGCGCGTCGGGACTACGGTAGGAGAAGCGCCAGGGGTATGGGGGCCTGGCTTGCCAACATCAGTAAGTTCGGTGTCCAATACGAATACAGACACAATTACAGTTACGGGCGTTGGCACATTACCTGCATACGCTCCTGGGATTGGCTATCAATACCTTGATATTAACCCTGGTTGTACAAATGCAGGGTTCTACCCTACGAATAGCACGTCAACGAGTTCAACATATCCGAATGGTCTTTCAGGCAGAAGTATCTGTGACCCTCAATTGAATCCTGATCGTAACAACCCTGACTTGTCGTACTTCAACGGTAGTAACGCGCGGCGGTTATACCACCCATACCAAGGGAACAGCACGCATTTAATCTCATCAAAAGATGGTGCGCGCGTTGAAAATGGCGACACGATGGATTTTTATGGGTACCCTAATTTCGCCTACCGGGATTGGAAGTATTTAGAAGATAATCAAAAAACGCTCAAAACGTTTGAATTCTCAATCGCTGAAGACAGGGCATTTGATGCGCTCGATGGAACGGGTTTCTTCTTTAACACGGAAATAAACGGCAGGTATTGTGATGGCGGTAGCCAATCCGCAGGAAATAAATGCAGTAAAGCTAGCGGTGGCCAGACAATGTCGGGTTATTTGCTTTTCTTGCAATACAGCAATGCTGGAGTGGGGGAATCCATTACACTGTATAAATTCCGTGATATTGATACTCGCCTGTTTCATGACAACAATGATTCAAGCACTTCCACTGCTACCGTCTCAGCATTCAATACGGCAAAGATGGTGGCGGTGGCGAAATCAACAAGTTATGATCCTGGTCATTTTTCGCGCCGAATCAAATTAGTGGCAGGTCCTGACGATATTAAGGTCTATTACAACGGTTCGACCGCTAGAAATGATAGTACGGTTCTCGATCCCAAGAACTTGAACTATGTAAAGTTAGATAAATCGAAATTAGTTACCTTTACCTATGAGACTGATTGGGCTACCACAAACCTAATTAGTTCATCGGTTAATTCTACGGTCACTTTGACAGCCATCACGAATCGCGCACCTGGGGTAGGCGACATCGTAAAATCTAGCAATTCGAGTTCCAATGGCCAATTTGGCCGTATAGTTGAAGTTACTAATCAATCTTCCCGTACTGTTGTTGTGGAACCGGTAGCCTCAACAACCACAGTAATTAAAACCGCAGAGCAATATATTGGTCCAGATAAAGCCAACGATAAAGATTTTGGGTTTGGCCCAATGGCGGCGTACCGCAACCATACTTGTGCGCGCCCTACGCACATTGCTTTGCAGAATATTTCGATGTCCGTAGTTAAGCCATTGGAAACAGTAGTGCGGCAACCTCGTTGGCGTGATGGGACTTACAAGTATTTGGTGAATCTCAATGAGAATCCGATCAAAGATTTTGATGATCCAATTATTACTGGCGAATTATTGAACCGGTTGCGCAATGACAATATTCATTATATTGGGTGGACTGGCAATGTTAACGCGCTAAAGTCTATCGACTTCTTAGTCAAGAATGAGCTCAAAGGCTTAGTTGTTAACATCGAAAAGAATCCACCAGCTAAGTGTGTCCCATACAGTAGCTTAGTTTGGCCTGAGTGGCTCAACACAGATGTGCTTTGCGTGTCAGTGGTGCAGTTACAAGGCAACGGCAATGTCGATGATGAAGCCACCTATAACCTGGCTATGCAGATTATTGCGCAAAAAGTATATCAATATTATTACCGTAATAATGAAGACGATATTGTTCTAACCACTGATGATGTTGTGCTCGATGTAGAGGGCGCCCCGGTGGCCGATACCGCCGATGATCAGGCATTGTGCGCACTAAGTGGTTGTGACTATCCGGATGGCCGGTGGAAAATAGTACACCGGCAAGGTGGCGTACGACCAGAAAGTAATGGCACAATCGACCCAACGTTTGAAAACTGGGAAGGGCACCATCTAGCAGCTGGGGAGATGCCGGACTTGGATCTGAAATTCAACCGGCCAGGTTATTACGATATCTACTATGAAAACCGTTACTTAAAAACCGTAATTGCGCACCGCCCGCCCGTTGCAAATTTTAAAGTAGAGCTAAATGGCGCGGTACCTACATTTACTTCACTTTCATATGACCTCGATGATTACGTTTTGGGTTCAACTGATTTAGCAGCCACTAGTATGACTATACGCGGTATTCAGGCTGAGAAATGGCAGTTCCTGGATTTAACATCCCCCAATTGCCCTGCCAGGGCATCTGCAGGTACCCAATTCACAAATGATCCGTGTGACGGTCAACCCAGCACCTTGGTAGACAAACATAATTACTTGATTTATTTGACTGTTACCGACAATTTTGGTGCGGAATCAACATATTCACAACAAGTTCGTTACCTAGCTAATCCACTACCTTCTGACATAAGCCCACCCGTCGCTTTTTTGGAGATAACGCCAACCACGATTTTGCTAGGGGTTGAGGACGCGGCTACGCACATCGTTCTTGAAAATAATAGTTACGATCCACACGGCACAGTGCCAACATCTGTTTATTCGCTGACGAAGGATGGCGTAAATTACCCATCGTTCACATTCCAGACTGGCTCAAATGATGTGAGTTCGTTACCGGCTGGTGAGTATGTAATAAAGCTGGTGGTTAAGAACCAACATTGCACTGTTAATGCCGTGGTTGCTGGGCCGCCTCGTTTGGACCCAACGTTGTGCAAACAGTCGGCAGAAGTGACTAAGACATTTACCGTGTTGAGGGATGAAATGCCGCCTACTGCTGAGATGGTTCCACCAAGTCCGGCATCTGTTCTCAAAGCTGAAGCCTGGGATCATCCCATTCCCGTGCAAATTCGCTTCTCCGATTTGGGGGGGAGCGAGTTTAAAGAGCAGCGAGTAATTGTCACGCGTGACCGCATCAATCCAGGCAGCGATGGCACTTTTTGGACCGCTTGGAGTGACAACCCTATTCGTAATACGAGTGTGAAAATCGCATCGGATGATGGAGTCTGGATTTGCTGGCAAGCCAAAGACTTTGCAAACAATGTGGGCGCAGACTGCTTCGGTCCGTATTTTTTGGAGTTACAAGTAATCGGCCTGGTATTGAGCGCCAACCCGAACTTGCAAACACGTAGTGGCGACCCGGTCACTTTGACCGCAGTACTTGACCACGATGATGCAACGGGAGCTGTGTATTTTTACGATTATCTACCCCCGGATTGCCCAAACACTGGTAGCCCGGTTGGCGTCGGAATCATTAATGCGGATATCGCCGCATTCACCTATTCGCCGCCACCGGGCCCCAAAACTTATTTAGCGCGTTATTGTGGTGATTCTCAATATGACAAAGCCACCAATTCCTTGAGCTATCGAGTAACCGCACCCGACCTAATGACAAGTATTGTTGCGACACCCAAAGATCCAAATGTGGGTGACGTGGTTGCGGTACGCTTAACTGTTAGCAACATCGGGAACCAGGCCGTAAATGACGCGGTCGCTGAACTCAAACTGCCCAGTGGCATCGTGCCGTTCGGCAACATAGCTCCGGTTCCATCTCAGTGCGCCACTGGGACAAACGCAAACAATGGTACCTGCATTAATTACGATGATGTTATGGGCGTCTGGACTTGGCAAGTGGGTTATCTAGCCGAACCCGTTTTGGCCAAGGCTAAAGCTACGGTAGCAAACCCCGCCAACAGTGCAAACGTAATAATCTATGGATTAGTTACCGGCGGTAACGGCACAATTTCGGGCGGAGCGCGAACCGCGCTTACAGAATATGACTGGAACAACAACTCAAGCCTTGCTCTTGGTAACAACTCGGCTCACCTCACCTTAGGGCTTGCCAGTGCACTCCCGCCGGGGGCGGATCCATTCGATGTCATGGTAGGGGAGCGAGCAGCGCGCTGCCTGGCATTGGATTTGTTGCAAAACGGCGCTGGCGGGGCTGGTGGGTCCGGTGGCTAGGCCTGCCCCGGTGGCGGTGCCCAGTGGCGCTCCGCAGGTAATTATCATTCAAGAGCGCCGCGCCCGGCCTGCTATTGGGGTGGCGAGTATCGCAGTTGTGGCCGCAGCGGCGCTGCTGGCCTCAGGTGGGACTTACGCGTTGTGGCGTTCCAATTCAACCTTTGGTGGCGGCCAGGTAATTGCTGGCGATCTCGATTTAAGTAGTTGCGCTGGTGGTAAATTGAAATGGTATGACATTAGCCCAGATCGCGATGACCGTACCATCGATTTAACGGATGAGTATTTTGGAACTTTAGTAGGGGCGCCTATTTTTAGTTCCGATGGACCAAAATCAATTAAGTTACGTGCCGACGCGCACGGCGATGGAGTGAAATACCATGAGATGGCCCGTTCATCATATGATGAATACCCAGATGAATTAAGTTACTTCTATTCCGAAACGCCAAATAAAGAATTTACCATATTGGCCCATGAAATAACGGATGTTAACGCCTGGCGGATGGTACCAGGCGATACCGTTTTGGCCGTATGCAAAAACGCTCTGATTAGCCTAGAAGGTGACAATCTTGTCGCCGAGTTGGCGATGATGGATAGTGATGGTAAGGCTTTTAATTTCGATGGCAGTATTGAACATTTAGCTGTTATTACTGACCGAGACACTTACCTTGATAATCAGTTATATAGCCTAACCGCGTTACCGTCCATCACTGAATCAGAAGGTGTTTTGGGTTATTTCGGGGCGCCTAATAGCGGTCAGGCAAACGGTATTGAAAAAGAAAGTACTGATCCGTGGTTTGTGCAGTTATCCGCTAAAACGGGTGAAACCGGGCTATGGGATGATTTACGCACCTCCGATAAAGATAACGATGGCCGGGAATCATTAGGGCAAGGTTTTCTCTCTGTATTTTTCATCGTGCATTTTGTTGACGATGGGATTGATGCAGAGGTATCTGAGGGTGATGGCGTTAATGATATCAGCTTTGATGACGGTGAAATTGATAAAACCAATTCGCGTTATTTAGCGCAATCCACTTTAGCGAAGCTGGCCGATGGATATTTGGTGCTGCGCCAGGTACGGGCGGCAGGGGCGTTTACTGCGCCAGAGGACTAGCGAACCCGAGGATCATTGACCTTTGGGAGCTTCGAGTGGTGTTCGAAATTCGCGTTTGACCTGCATGTTCATTTTGTCCATGGGGTGTCTTACGCTGAACTTATTATGGCCTCGATACTTGATAACTTGCCCCAGTATGGCGCGGTGGCGGCTGGCACGGCGGCGGCACTGCCCGTGGTGGCTCCTGCCTGGGATGATGCTGCCTGGGGCGATGCCGAACATTGGGGTGATAGTGGCACGTCGGGACACTCGGATGCCTGGGGTGATGACTCTCAGTGGGGTGATAATGAGGGTTATTCAGGCGGGGGCGACGATGGCGATCCGTGGGGTTTTGGCCCGAACGATGATGTCGCAGCGCCGCCACGCCTTAACATCGATAGCCTACTTGAAGGCTTAAACGAACAACAAGCCGCTGCCGTGGTTTATCAAGGCGGCCCACTGTTAATTGTGGCGGGCGCTGGCTCGGGTAAAACCCGTGTATTAACACACCGCATTGCCTACTTAATTGCCACTAAGCGGGCTTGGCCCTCCCAAATTCTAGCCATTACGTTCACAAATAAAGCCGCCGCCGAAATGCGAGAGCGCGTTATCAATCTAATTGGCGCCGAGGGTGAAAAGATGTGGGTTTCCACTTTCCACTCGGCGTGTGTGCGCATTTTACGGCGCGAATATCAAAATGTCGGGTTGAAGTCGGGGTTTTCCATATATGATTCCGCAGATTCGTTGCGGCTAATTACACTAATTACCAAAGAACAAAATCTAGATCCGAAAAAGCACCCACCAAGGGGCTTGGCCCGCAAAATTTCGGACCTGAAAAACGAGCTTGTTACCCCTAAACAATATGCTGATTCGCCTGAGGCCGACCAGGTTTTGGTCCCCGTATATAATGCTTATGCGGAGCGGTTAAAAATAGCAAGCGCCCTAGATTTTGATGACATAATTATGAAAACAGTGGAGTTATTACAAAAGAACCCCGCTGTTGCTGAACATTACCGCCGCCGGTTCCGCCACATTTTGGTAGATGAATACCAAGATACCAACCACGCCCAATACATGCTGATTAAAGAGTTGGTAGGTGGGCCTGGCTCTAGTGGCTGGGAGGGCACACCAGAATCGGGGGAGTTGACGGTAGTTGGTGATGCTGACCAGTCTATTTATGCTTTCCGGGGCGCTACTATCCGCAATATTGAAGAATTTGAAAATGATTATCCGGATGCGGCAACTATTTTGTTGGAACAAAACTACCGTTCCACTCAAAACATTCTTTCGGCTGCCAATGCTGTTATTTCAAAAAATAGTGGGCGCCGCGCTAAGAACTTATGGACTTCCAGCGGTGAAGGGGCCAAGATAATTGGTTATACCGCCGATGATGAATATGGTGAAGCGCGTTACATCGTATCCGAAATTGATCGCTTAGGTGACCTTAAAGAGGCTCTGCCTAAAGATGTTGCGATTTTTTACCGTGCCAATGCCCAATCCCGAGCAATTGAAGAAATTCTGATCCGGGTAGGTTTGCCTTACAAAATTGTGGGCGGTACCAGGTTTTATGAGCGTAAAGAAATTAAAGACGCTGTTTCATATTTGCATGCCATCATTAACCCCGATGATGATATAAATTTACGTCGCATTATCAATGAACCAAAGCGCGGCATCGGGGACCGGGCCGAAGGCACCGTAGCTGGTTATGCTGCGGTTAATAACATTTCCTTTGGTGCCGCCCTAGATCAAGCGCAACTAATCCCAGGCATAACCTCTCGTACACTGAATCCTTTGCAAAAGTTTGCGCAATTATTGTCAGAATTACGGGCGTTGCCTGCCGCTGGCAAAAACCCGGCCGAAATTCTCGAGGCGGTACTTGATAAAACTGGGTATTTGGCTGAGCTTAAAGCTAGTGAAGATCCGCAAGATGCCACCCGCGTTGAGAACCTAGCTGAGCTGGTCTCGGTTGCTGCCGAGTTTACCGACTTATACCCCGAAGGTACCTTGGTTGACTTTCTAGAACGCATTGCGTTAGTGGCCGATGCTGATCAAATCCCCACGCCCGATGGCGGGGAGGGTGGCGCTGTTGACCCCGGGGTAGTTACCCTAATGACGCTCCACACCGCCAAAGGTTTGGAGTTCCCGGTGGTTTTCCTTACCGGCTTAGAGGATGGCACGTTCCCTCACATGCGGTCCATGTACGATGCCGCCGAGTTGCAAGAAGAACGCCGCCTAGCCTACGTAGGTTTAACCCGTGCCCGCGAACGCTTGTATTTGACCAGGTCAGCCCAGCGTTCGGCTTGGGGTAACACTACGGCGCTGCCGGAGTCTCGGTTTTTGTCCGATGTGCCAGAAGAGCTAATCGATTGGCAGCGCCGAGAATCTGCGACCGATTCGATCAGGTCCGGGTGGGGCGGCGGTGACTACAGCGGCGGATACTCGGCTGGTCGCGGCAGTGGTTATGCTGGCGGCGGTTATGCTGGCGGCGCCCATTCGGGGGGCCAGTGGGGTAACAACAAGGGTGCCGCCTCATCGTCGAGTAGTGTATCATCGTCTGGCAATAGTTCGGCAACTCGCAGTACGGCATCGTCCATCGCTAAGAGGTTTGGCCCCAAAAAAGAAGAGGCAGCCGCGCCTAAGTTGCCGAGCAGCAAGCCGGAGTTAGAAATCCCGGCGTTAACTATTGGGGACCGGGTCAGCCACGACACCTACGGCCTAGGCAAAGTGGTGGCGGTTGAGGGGCTGGGCCGTAACACTGTGGCAAAAATTGATTTCGGCACTGATGGGGTTAAGCGGCTGTTGCTCCGCTATACCCCGTTGGTCAAGTTGTAGGATGGCGAAATGAGTACCTCGCAGTTACGGCCCCCGCCGATGCCGAAAACTGCGCTGCCCACCACCAGCTTAGTCACGGCAATTAAGCCGCCCACTAACCCCACCAGTCGGGCCAAATTGGGTAAGCCACAACCAACTGGCACAATGGTGATCGCCAAAACCGTAGTGGATGAAAAAACTGCGGTTTCTGATAGCACTGCAACACTTACTAAAACTGGCCTGACTGGCAAAACGTTCCTACCCGAAAATACTCCAGTATCAGGTAAAACGTTCATTACAGGTAAAAACCCCGTCACCAACTACACGCCGCTTACCGGGAATTCGCCATCCGTGCCCGATGCCGAACAGAATGGCACTAAAGCTCCAGGCTGGCTTAAGTTCGTGGCGCCAGTGTGGGGCGGTGCCGTGGCAGCCCTGCAAGCTTTTGCGATCACTTTCGCAATACTCACGGCTGTGGTGCTGGTGGCGTTACTCGCTGGAGCCGAACCCAGCAGTTTTGGCCTCGCGCTCGCAGGCTCAACCAGGTTTTGGTTACTAGCTCACGGCGCTCAAATTAGCTTTGGGGAGTTGAGCTTGCACATGTTGCCGCTCGGCTTTACTGCTTTATGTGTGCAGGCGCTGCGATTAACCGCCAAACGGGTTCCACCCAGCATCACCGCCATCATCGCCGGTAGCCTCGCGTACGCTGCTGCCACCTTCATTGCCAGCCGCATCATCGGGGAGCATGCCCAGGTCAATATCCAGGCCGCTATTGGAGCCTTGTTGGTGGGGGCTGCAGCCTTTTCCTCGCGGATGGTGCCCTGTTTTAAGAAGTTCCACGGGCTAGTAAACCGTTGCCCTGCCGAAATCTATTTAGGGTTAAAAGCAGGTGCGCTGCTGATTGTTGCCACTATCGGAGTAGCTGGGTTTATGGCCGCCATCTGGGCGGTTATGGGTGTGGAAAACTCCCGCGCTGCTGCCCAAACGTTGCAGCCAGGCGTGGTTGGTTCGGTAATAGTGGGGTTAGCCCAACTGGCTCTGCTGCCTAACTGGTTGCTCTGGGTTTCTGGTTGGCTAGTCGGCGCCGGGTTTAGCATGGGCATTGGCAGCATTTATTCGCCCGCACAGTGGCATGGCGGCCCGTTGCCTGCATTACCCATTGTTTCGGCTTTGCCGCCGCAAAGTTGGGCCGGGCCGTACTGGGCCTGGGTACCAGTGTTGGTGCTGCTCATCGGCGCACTGGCAGGTTGGTATTTGTGGCGTACGCTCAATAATCCGCACGTGTTCGGAGCTAATGTGGGGCTGGCAGCGCGGTGGCCGGTACTGCTGCGGGCGGGCGGCACGGCAGTTGGCTCGTCTATGTTGGCGATGCTTACGTTGCAATGGCTGGCGCGCGGTTCACTGGGGAGCGGGCGCTTGTCCGAGGTAGGCGCCAACCCATGGCTAGTGGCACTGATATTTGGCGGGGAGGTAGCCGCTGGGGTTGCTATGGTATTCATCGGTTTGCAAGTGGGTAAACGTTAACTTTAGGAGTCCCGTTGTCTAATTTCGAAACTGGTAGCAATTCCGGCGAAGGCCGCCGCCCCATCAAGCGCGCGCTAGTTTCCGTCTATTACAAAGACGGCCTCCCGGAATTAGCCAAAACTTTGCACCATGCCGGGGTCGAAATCGTTTCCACTGGTTCCACCGCCAGTTCCATCGCAGACTTGGGCATCCCAGTTACCAAAGTGGAAAACGTAACCGGGTTCCCCGAAATCTTGGATGGGCGGGTTAAAACACTGCACCCCCACATTCACGGCGGTTTACTGGCCGATACCCGTAACCCCGCTCACGCTGCCCAACTGGATCAGCACAACATTGCCCCCTTCGACTTAGTAGTTGGCAACCTTTATCCATTTGTGGAAGCCCTGCGTACGACCGGCAAAACTGAAGACGAACTGGTGGAGTTGATCGACATCGGCGGACCTACCATGATCCGCGCTGCCGCTAAAAACCACGGTGTAGTAGCGGTAGTTAGTGACCCATCCCAATACGGTTTAGTGATTGACGCCCTGAATGATGGTGGCTTCACCTTTGCCGAACGCCGCCAACTTGCTGGTGAAGTTTTCAACGCTACTTCGGCGTACGATGCTGCCATCGCGGGTTGGTTGGCGCAGGTCAATGGCTTGGCCACAGGTAACGCTGCTGAACTGCCCGGCGTTATTGAATTACCAGTCGCCACGTCCCCGGCGGTTGAGCGGTCGCGCGGAATACTGCGCGAAGTCGAAACCATAGGGGCCGCCACAGCCTTGCGCTATGGCGAAAACCCGCACCAAGCTGCTTGGCTAGTACCCAGTGAGGCCGAAACCAATGGCCTAGCTCATGCCGTACAGTTAAACGGCAAGCCCATGAGCTACAACAACTATGTAGATGCCGACGCTGCGTGGCGTGCCGCATATGATCACCAACTACCGGCAGTAGCCATTATCAAACACGCTAACCCGTGCGGCATCGCCGTTGGTCTAGACATCGCTGAGGCGTACCGCCGCGCCCACGCCACCGATCCATTGAGTGCATACGGTGGTGTGGTGGCAGCCAACCGAACCGTTACCGCTGAGATGGCACGGGATTTGGCTCCGGTTTTCACCGAGGTAGTAGTTGCCCCAGCCTACGATGATGATGCCCTTGAAGTTTTGCGCGCCAAGAAAAACCTGCGCGTACTAGTTATGCCTGGCGAGCGTCCTGCCGCGTGGACTGAAAAGCGCCCCATCTCCGGTGGCACTTTGGTTCAAGAGGCGGATCAATACCAAGCCGAGGGTGACAACCCCGATACTTGGACTCAGGTAGCGGGCGCACCCGTAAGCCCGGAAACTTTAGCCGACCTGGCTTTTGCGTGGCGGGCAGTGCGCGCAGCCAAATCCAATGCGATTTTGTTGGCCCGGGATGGGGCCGCAGTTGGCGTGGGTATGGGGCAGGTAAACCGGGTTGATGCCGCCAAATTGGCAGTAAACCGGGCCAATGAGTTAGTAGAGGGCGGTTCGGCAGGTGCCGTGGCAGCATCGGACGCCTTCTTCCCCTTTGCTGACGGCCTTCAAGTTTTGCTCGACGGCGGGGTAGTAGCCGTGGTACAACCAGGTGGTTCCGTGCGAGATGCTGAGGTAATCGCCGCTGCTGAAGCCGCTGGGGTTCCCATGTTCTTCACCGGAGTTCGGCACTTTGCCCACTAACCTCGGGCCAACCGGCCCAGGGCACCAGAGCGCAAGCCTGCGCAGTAGTTCAGGTTCGCATACCGGCCCGGGGCATGCGAGCGCTGGTCATGCGGGGTTGGGGCACGCCAGCCAGGTGTCGCGGGTTCTGACTTCCCAGAGCTCAAACGCGCGGCCAATCAGCGGGCCGGTGCGCCAAGTTTTCCCAAAACGCGCCGCGCTGCGGTCAGTGCGCAATCTAGATGGTGACCTCCCATTTTTGCCTAGGGCAGCACATGCCAGCGGCACGTGGCACACCGGGCCTGACCCGCGCCGGTCAATGCTTTTCGCTTGCGTGGGCGTGAGTTTCGCCATCGTGCTTGGTACTTTTGTTTCCGCCTATTTAGGGGCTCTCGCGCTCTCGATTACGATGATCGGCGCCGGAATTTGGCGCGCTTGGGCACCCAAAGCCACCCGCGCCGCTGGCATTGCCGTGCGTTCAAAGTGGTTCGATGTCGCCTTCTATTGGGCCGTCGGCTTTGGCATTGCGATATTAACGTTTAGCTACCCCGAAGCTCTAGTAGGACGTTGGGGCTAATATTTGGGCGAATCGCTGTGTTGCTCCTTCCGCTCATGGACTATTATGTCCACCACGCTTCGGTCGCGCCTTGCGCTTCATCCCAAATATTGGCGGCCTGCTCCGCGTAGAATCTTGATAAGGTGTATAAAATGGATTTGTTGGAATTTGCGCTTGAGTTAGCGGATAAAGCTGACTCAATTACGATGTCGAAATATCAGAGTTCCGATTTGGTGGTAAACCAAAAACCTGATTTGACGCCGGTTACCGAAGCCGATAAAAAGGTGGAACAAGTAATACGTACCGAGATTGAAAAAGCATTTCCAAACGATTCAATTTTAGGTGAAGAATATGGTGAAGCTAAGAGGTCAGCGGCGCGGCAATGGATTATTGATCCTATTGATGGCACCAAGAACTTTGTCCGGAGCGTTCCGGTATGGGCAACTCTAATTGCTTTAGCTGAAGGTGATGAGGTGGTTCTCGGGGTGGTTTCAGCCCCTGCATTAGGGCGCCGTTGGTGGGCTGTAAAGGAAAAAGGTGCGTGGGTCCATAACACCTTAACCGGTGAAACAAAGCAAATCCGGGTATCTCAGGTTTCCGATTTGGAACACGCCAGCCTCGGATATGCCTCGTTACCTGCCTGGAAAGGTCTCGATAAATTCGATAAATTCTTAAGCCTAATGGATAAGTGTTGGCGTACTAGAGGATATGGAGATTTTTGGATTTACATGTTATTAGCTGAGGGCGCAATTGATATTGCGGCAGAGCCAGAATTAGCAGTTTATGATATGGCCGCATTAGTGCCTATCGTTGTTGAAGCGGGCGGCACTTTTACTTCCACCAACGGTAAGCCTGGCCCATGGGATGGTAATGCCGTGGCTACCAACACCCTATTACACAGGCAAGTATTGGATTATCTGAGCTAAAAGATCATAGCGTAATTATTTTTTACGTTTAGGGGAGGCCGCCGAGCGGCGAACCAACTTAGAGGCATGGTCTTCCAACGATGTTGCAGCGGCGGCGCGAGCCGCCAACAAGCGGCGCAAAGACTCAACGCGCAACCGGCGGGCGGCAGCAACCGCATCCTTGTCTGGTCCGGCATCATCACCGGCCACGACCCACTCGTCAAGCGCGCAATCGGGGGAGTCAGCTAAGTGCGTGCAACCGCGCGGGCACTGCGTCTCAGTCACGATGGCGAGGTCTGGGAAAGCGCCCACCACCTGCTCAGTTTGCACATGCGCGATGCCCAAGGACCTAATTCCAGGGGTGTCAATGACCCAACCGTCCCCGGTCGGCAATGCCAACGCCACTGCTGAGGTGGAGGTTTGCCGCCCCCGCCCTGTCACTTCATTCACGTGCCCAGTAGCTCGGGCGGCGCCCGGCACCAGCGCGTTAACCAGCGTTGATTTGCCAACCCCAGAATGCCCCAAAAACACTGTGACACGCCCGCGCAAAGCTGCCAAAACCTCATCCACCGACTCTGGGTTCAGTGCCAATGTGCCACTAGCTACTATTTCGGGGTAATTTGGCATGGCTGGTTTGGTGACGATAACGCGCACCCCAGCCGATTCGTAAAGGGCTTTGAGTTCTTCCGGGGAGCCGAGGTCAGCCTTGGTCAGCACCAAAGTGGCATCAACCCCGGCCTCGTATGCGGCAACCACGGCGCGGTCAATCATGCCGGTGCGCGGCGGCGGGTCGGCCAACGCCACCACAATCATTAACTGGTCAGCATTAGCGACGATGATGCGCTCATAAGGGTCATTGTCATCAGCCGTGCGCCGCAAAACGGAGGTTCTGTCCGCAATTCGCACGATGCGGGCCAAAGCGTCTTCCGAGCCGGAAGTGTCGCCCACTAGCAGCACGCGGTCACCCACCACCACCCGGTCGCGGTTGAGTTCCCGTGCTTTCATTGCATAGATGGTGCGCGCTCCAGATGCCAACTCGGCGGCTTTGACAAACTCAAATTGTGCGTCATCGTCGGCCCGGACGGCCCCGCCAGCCGAGGCTCCTCCAGTCGCAACCCCGGCACCGGAAACTAGAGCCCCTGAAACTAGAGCCCCTGAAACTAGAACAGTGTACCGCCCCCGGTCCACGCCGGTCACAAAACCAATTTCGGCGTGCGCGTAGTCCGGGCGGTCTTTGGTGCGCGGGCGGCTGTTGCGTTTGGTAGCGCGCTCAAACTGCTTGTACTCATCGTGGTGCGAAGGCCGTCCCATTACGCACCGCCTTCGGTTTCGCTGCAATTACTAACGTTCATTCCGGGCGTTTTCGAAGAGTCTAGGCCCATCATAGCCGCCCACATTTCAGCGAACCCAGGCAGTGTTTTAGCAGTCGTTTCGATATTCTCAACCTTAACCCCTGGCACCCTCAGCCCGATGATGGCGCCCGCAGTTGCCATGCGATGGTCGTCATAAGTATGCCAAACGCTGTGGTCGATTTTTCTGTGGTCGATTTCTCTGTGGTTGATTTCTCTGGGGTTGATTTCTCTGGGGTCAATATCCCTGGTATGCAAAGGCTTGGAATTAACCTCAATGCCATCTGGCAACTCCCGCGCCTCCCCGCCAAGTCGGTTGATCTCAGTAACCAACGCAGCCAACCGGTCAGTTTCATGCCCGCGCAAATGCGCGATGCCGGTAAAGCGACTGGGTCCCGATGCCAAAGCCGCAAGAGCCACAAACGTGGGGGCCAATTCCCCAGCAGCACTTAAATCCACCTCAATTCCGCTAAGGTTGTGGCCTAGACCCTGCGTCTGCGCGCAGGGTGACGGGTGGTGCGTACCGAAGGCAGGATGTTCCTCGTCATTCTGCGCAAGCTGCGGAGCAGCGTCGTCGCAGAATCCAGAAACCGTCAGGTTTCCGTCATCGAGCGAAACACACGCCCCCATCCTTTGCAGTAACTTAGGCACCATCCCTCCAGGTTGGGTGGTTTCCGTGGGCCAACCCGGCACCGTAACAGAACCGCCTGCCACTAATGCCGCAGCCAAAAAAGGAGCAGCATTGGAAAGGTCAGGCTCAACCCACATCTCGCCACCCCGGATTTGATGGGAAATCGGTTGGTCAGAAACCCCGTCCACCCAAGGCGAAACCCCATCCCAGGCCAACGTCTGGGGGAATACCACCCATTCGTTCGGTTCGCGCGGATCAAACGGATCAACCCAAGCACCTCGGCGCAACAACTCCGCCACCGTCATATCAATGTGCGGGCGGCTAGGAACTGCGGCTGGGTCATCACTGGGTTCTGCCAATAAGGCCAACCCACCCTTGAAACGTGGCGCCGCTAACAACAAGCCAGAAATAAACTGGCTGGAGGCACGTGAATCTATTCTGAGCGGCCCGTGTTCGCCACCGTCAGCTGCACCAGGGGCCACCACATCACCATAATGTTCTACTGTGAACGGCAAGAACCCCGGTTCACCGTGGTAGGTAACACTCACGCCTAGCTTTTCCAGCGCGTCCATTAACCCTTTCATTGGGCGCACTCGCGCACCGGCATCGCCATCGAACGTAACTCTGCCACCCACCAGCGCGGCCACGGGGGGCACAAACCGCATCACCGTGCCCGCCAGGCCCACATCGATAGTTAAGGGCGGGGAATCCGGAGTGCGCGATGTTGGGAATGAGATTGGTTCAACTAACAGGGTTGACGGGCTGTCACCAGGCACGATGCTGGCACCCAAGGTATTAAGCGCCGCGATCATCAAATCGGTGTCACGCGAACGCAAGGCGCCATGAATTACCGACGGGCTATCCGCCAAGGCCGCCAAAATCAAAAGCCGGTTAGTTTGCGACTTAGAACCAGGCACCTCAACTACCGCATTAAGCGGCCCAGTAGGCGTTGGCGCGTCCCACAACATACTAAACGAGGGCAATTTTGGTGATGTCTTTGCCTTTCTTGAGGTCAGCCCGCTCATGACGAGCGGCTTGGATGCGCCATCGGGCACCCGGCTTACCCTCAAGGTCCGCTCCGGCAATCAAAGCGGCACCAGCCCGGCCTAGCGACTCAATGAATTTCTCAGTGCGCTCCCCGCGCAAACCCTTGGCATCGGCATCGAACGGGTTGCCAATCCAAGCCTCGTCAATCGCCAAAAATGCCAATCCAACTGCGGAAACGCGGGGCAGCACCCCGAGCGCTAACAGGGTGCCAAGCCCCACGTTGGCAATGCCGTGCGCGCGGGCGATTAGGTGAACTTGATCATCGGTAACCTGATCTTCGGGCAGTTTTTGGCGCCATTTCGCGATGTTGTCGGCAGGCCAAAGCACGGCGCGTACGCCATCGTACACGAACGGCGCGGCCAGAAGCGGGCGGGCAATGCGGCGTAAAATCATAACCCTATCTTTGCGCATTTCGGTCGATTTCACTACACAAAGAGAAGTGTCGTAATTACATAACAGATATGTACCCGCTCGGGAATCCCGCGAGGTTTGGCGCGACAAACCAAAACCTTGTCAAGGTTAGAGGCGCCTTGCGAGGATAGGCGCGCCCAACCTCGCAAGGAATTGCAAAGTATTTCTATGTTCAAGTGCGACAATACAGAGTAACGTTAGGGGGGTGGAGTTGAACGCGGCCGAGGCTACGCCCGTGGTGGCGGAGGTTCCAGAACTTGATGCCCAGCGCGTGGCTGCTTTTGAGGCGAGTGCCTTGGAATACCTTGATCCCTTGTATTCGGCAGCCAGGAGGATGACGCACAATGCGCAAGATGCGGAAGACTTGGTTCAAGAAACTTACCTGAAAGCTTTTGCTGCTTTCCATCAATATGAACCTGGCACTAACTTAAAAGCCTGGCTTTATCGCATTCTTACTAATACCTACATTAATAAACATCGGAAAAAGCAACGCGAGCCTTTCCAAACCTCAACTGATGATTTAGCTGATTGGGAGGTTAATTCCGCCCCGGATTTAACTACGCCATCAGCTGAGTTTTCCGCATTGAGTCAAGTTACTGATACGGAAGTTTCGGAAGCTTTATTGCAATTACCGGAAGACCGTCGCATGGTGGTTTACTATGCCGATGTTGAAGGCTTGGCTTACCAAGAAATTGCGGAGATTATGGACTGCCCGGTGGGCACGGTAATGTCACGTTTGCACCGAGGCCGCGCGCAATTGCGTACGCTGTTAGCGGATTATGCCAAAAAGCGCGGGATAGGCACCAATTCGGGAATAAATGCTGGCGTAGAAACGTTGAAATCTACTAAACCCAACACCGAAAAACCTAAGTCTGCTAAATCTGGAACCGGAAAACCGACCGGTGTGGTTACTACTGATATGAATTCCAGCACCGGACCTGCGTAATGGCGGCCAGGGTTACGCTGACCAGAGCAATGCTGAAAGGGGTAGATAATGAGCAGAGAGGCTAGCGATGTACAGAGGGGGTAGTGATGAGTAACTGCGTTGAATGTCAGTACACGCATTTAGTTTGGTATCACGATGCCGATTTGCCCACCCCGGTAGCTGCTTTGGTTGAAGCTCACATTGATGATTGCCTGGCCTGCCGCACGGAGGCGGCGGGGGAGGCCGCCGTTGCCAAAGTGGTACAGCGCGTGGCCCCAGAACCGGCGCCTGCGACATTAAGGATGCGAATTCAGGCTCAATTTGTAGCCTTGAGTTACGAATCTGGCCAATCCATGGCAGAGTAGTGCCCTGAGAACTAACTTAGGGAGCAACAATGAGTACTCGTGGAAACAAGCGTCGGACCCGCAAGGGCAGCAAGGCTAATCACGGCAAACGTCCCAACGCCTAATAAAGGGTCAGATTGGGCGATCTGCGTTGTTGCGTCCTGCGCTCATGGACTAGTTGTCCACTACGCTGCGGTCGCGCCTAGCATCCCATCCCAATCTGGCCCTTTCTTACTGCCCGATTACTTAGCTATTTGATAAACGATTCCCAATTGGAATGCAAAACTAGCCACGCAATGAGGCCGTAGCCCTGTTGAGCGGGCCAAGTGAAGGCGGAGGCGTGCATGTCTTCCAGCCATTGCTCGTGGTCGGTCAAGGGGGCCAAAGTTTCTACGTAGGGGGTCTCGCGGCGCCCAGCCACCTCGGCATATGCGGCGGAAAAAGCGGCAAGCTGGGAGTTCTCTTCCGGTTTGCGCGGGGGCGGCCCCACCACCATCGTCGGTACGCGTAGGGATGCTGCCTTGTCGAGGATGTTGGCCAGGTTCAACCTAGCCCGCGCCACCGAAACCCCCGCGTCAAAGTCTGACCAACCCAGGCCTACCACTAAGCGATTGGGGCCACTGGGGTTAAAACGTTTAAGCGCTTCAGCCTCCCAACGAGTAGCCAGCGCCGTGGTGGTTTCTCCCGGCACTGCTAAAACGTAACTGGTGACTGAACCCGGCGGCTCCGTGCGCGCCACCACCCGGCCCGGCCAACCTTGGGCGCGCGGGTCCTCACGGCCAGCCACTAAATCATCGCCGATAAACACTACGCGAGTTTCAGTTCCCATATTGAATCCTTATTAAGCGGCTTGTATTATCGGAAGCTAAGGTGGCGGCATTCGCCGTGAGGGGCGAAATAAACCCGTTTGAAAAACAGGATCTGTCGCCGCCTTGAAAATCCATTTGAATGCGCGGTTACCTCCGGCTAAGCATCAAGCAAGGTGGCGCCCCACTGCACCTGATGTTGCGTGCCTGGAGCCAATTCGATTAGCCGATCTTTAGTGTTAAACGCATCAGCAATGCAACTCATTGGCTCAGCGGCGAGGCCAAAGCGCCGGTAATTGGGGATGTGATCGGCCGAGCAAACTTGCCACACATCCATGGACTGATCCATCCAAACTGCAGGAGCTTTGCCATCGGGGCAGTACAAGATGCACCACGAGCGCCCTTCGCCATCGTACGTGGCACCCACCCAAGCATCATCCAAATCCAGGCCCGCTAAGCTACGGCGCATACGTAAATCATAATCGCCAGCCACGGGTTCAGTTTCACCGGTGGGCAACAACCGGGAGTCGTTCAGCACGTGGCTTGTCGCATCTAGGCGCACCTCGCACTGATCAAGCACTGCGTCACCTGCCGATAACCACGGGTGGAACCCAACCCCCACGGGTGCAGTTTTTTGCCCGATGTTGGTAGTGGTGAACCGGCAATGCAGCCCGTCATCCTCCAACCAATAACGCACCGTGAACCGTAGCTGATAAGGCCAACCAGCGCGCGCAGGCAGGTCAAACTCTAGGGTCACATCACTGTGGCCGTGCCTGATTAACCACCAATTTTCCCAGCACAGCAAGCCGTGCAAGGCATTGGTTCGGTCAATTTCATTAACCGGAAGCTGCCCGGTGTAACCCTCAAATTCATAACGCCCACCACCCAAACGGTTAGGCCACGGCGCCAAAATAGCGGCGTTGTAAACGGGGCTGACCTGATCAGCATCGAACGGCACAAAAACATCGCGCCCACCCACCCGGTACTCGCGCACAGCGGCGCCCACGCTGCAAATCGTGGCCTGATGGTCCCCAAATTTAATTTGGTATTGCTCGCCGCTTAGTGGAGTGGTCATAACTAAACTCTACAAACCGCCGTGGACATATTTTCTAACTCCTACACCTGCGGGACCGAAACCTTGGATAAACAAAATAATGCGGCGCCTTACCTGCACGGTTACACTATTGGCTAAACCCGCCTTACTAAAACAGGGCAGTCACCAGGATTGGATTCACGATGCAGCATCACGTACTAGGGCGCACCGGCAAGCTCGTTTCGGTAGTGGGGCTGGGCACTTGGCAACTTGGTTCGGACTGGGGTGAGGTTCCGCAGGATGATGCCCTGGCGGTGCTGGAGGCCGCTGCGGATGCTGGCGTCACCTTCTTTGACACGGCAGACGTTTATGGTGATGGCAAATCCGAGCAGGTGATCGGCAAGTTTTTGGCCGCCCATCCAGGCGCTGGCATCACAGTGGCTACCAAAATGGGGCGCCGCGTTGATCAGGTTCCCGAAAACTATACGCTAAAGAATTTCCGCGACTGGACTGACAGGTCACGGAAAAATTTGGGCGTTGACCGGCTTGATTTAGTGCAACTGCATTGCCCGCCTTCCGGGGTTTATTTCGACGATTCAGTTTACGATGCCCTCAATACGCTGGTGGCTGAAGGCGCCATTGCCAACTACGGGGTTTCTGTCGAAACTGTGGATGAGGCCCTCACTGCGATTGCCCAACCTGGCGTTGCTACGGTCCAAATCATTTTGAACCCATTCCGGCTCAAACCGTTGGAACGCGTACTCCCCGCTGCCATTGACAACCGGGTTGGTATTATCGCGCGCGTGCCACTGGCCTCGGGGTTGCTTAGTGGCAAATACCGGGGGGACACCACCTTTGCCGAGAATGACCACCGCACTTACAACCGCCACGGTGAAGCTTTTGACCAGGGTGAAACCTTCAGCGGCGTGGATTATGACAAGGGTGTGGAAGCGGCGCAAAAGTTTACCGCCCTGGTAGAACGCGATTTCGGTGAGCGTTTAACCCCCGCTCAGGCTGCAATTGCCTGGATTTGGCAACAACCTGGGGTATCCACGGTAATCCCCGGTGCCCGCAATGTGGAACAGGCGCGCCTCAATGCCGCCGCCGGTGATGCGCCCATCCTGGGTGGCGGTTTCAATGCCGAACTCGCTGACCTGTACGACCAATACTTCCGCGTCGACATCCACGACCGCTGGTAACTCAACTGTTTTGCCCAAAATCGCTGCGGAACTTCGGCCCGGTTTTCGCCAGCGCCCCCTCATACTCGCCCTGCCACTGCGAGTAGGGGTGTTTGGCGAGGCCGTCGTTTGAGAACTTGCGATCGTCAGTAATTTCGGTGTAGCAAAAGCCTGGAATTTGCAGGTCGGTAACCGGCCCGGACCGTTCACATTCGGCGATCATCAACGGGGCATTTTCGCCGCCAAACACATCTACTACCCAACCATCTTGCCCCAGCCAAACGGAGTAACGAACCTTGGCAATTAAGTTTTGGCCGCGTAACACTAACTCGACCCCTACGCCTGGGTCTAGCACTCGCTCTGACTCATAGCGGGTGCCGCCAGCCGCCGGGCCTTTGACGGTAATAGCGGCGAAATCCACTTGCTCACGGTATTTGCGTAACATTTCTTTGGGGTTACGCATTTCATCAAAGTCAGCAACTAGATTAGTGGCTTGGCAGCGCACCCGGATCGCATAACCATCTTCAGCTAAGAAATAGCTTTGCACTATCAATGCGGGGCTATCTTGCAGGTCAGCAGGGAAATCCTTTACCAAAAACCGGCGCTCAAATTCAAACTCGCCAAACCCGGCATTCTCTTCAATATCGTCATAAACTTCAGTCATATTGGTTCCTCTCTAGCGCCGTAGGTGGTTGTTCGGACCGAGAATTTGCGTTAGCAAATTCGCTAGCGAATCGGAATGACCACCGAGAGGCGAAATCATTAGTTTAGGGGGTTTGGGTGGACATGAATTGTAAAAACTCATGCATTAAGGGGCCAGAAGTGGTGGCGCCAAATTCGCCTAATTCGACGAAAACGGCCACAGCCACTTGGTCGCCACCGTTAGCGGTGTTGTCCATTATGGCAATCATCCAAGTGTGGTTTTGTGAGCCATCTCCAAATTGGGCAGTACCAGTTTTAGCACCGACGATGCCAGGGATGTTAGCCAAGATACCTGCCGAACCTTCACTCACTACGTAGCTCATCATCTGGCGCAAAAACGCAGCTTCATCCTCCGTCAAGGCAGATGCCGGTTCGTCTTGGTTGGGCACCTCGGTTAATGGAGTGACAGGCCGCACCAGTACTGGGTCAACCCGGTGCCCAGCCGCTACCGAGGCGGCTACCCGAGCCATCGCAAAGGGCGAGCCTTGGATAGTGCCCTGACCCAACAAGTTCGCGGCGTGGGTGGTGCCGGTTGCCTCAGCAGGTACATCACCAAAGGCAGCCCCAATCCCAACCGGAGCATAAACGCCTAACCCCAAGTCGGCACCAGCCGCAGCTAAGTCGCGCTCGGGTACCAGGTCGGCTTGCCCGATAAAGGCGGTATTGCAACTATTGGCAAAGGCCGTGCGGAACGGAACTTCACCCAGCGCCGCAGATGGGTAACCAGGCACATTCTGGAACACTCGCCCATCCACTGTGATAGACTCCGGGCATTGCACGGGAGTGTTCACATCAACGCCATGACGGTACAGGGCCAAGGCATCAACAACTTTGAATGTGGAACCCGGCGGGTATTGGCCCAGTAGAGCAGTGTTGAACGCCCCAGAACCAGGGCCGTTAGCGGCCACCAGAACCTCGCCAGTTGAGGGCCTAATTGCCACGATGGCGGCGGCAGGCTCCACCTGGGCCAAAATCGCCTCAGCTTTTTCTTGGGCCGCAACGGCGAACGTGGTTTCAAGGGAAATCCCATCCACTGGTTCCACCCGGAATAACTCACGCGGGGAGTCTCCATACGGGTTGGTAGCCACCACAGTGATGCCTGCTTCGCCAGCTAACTGTTCATCATAATACCGTTGCAAACCTGATAAACCTGTGGTGTCACCAGCGACGATGCGCCCATCGGAGGCATCAATCAACTCGGCCGTGGCCTCGCCCACCGAGCCCAACATCGGACGCGCAAAAGTAGCCGTTGGTGCTAAATCCTTAGTCTGGTCCAAAGCCCGTGCCCCATTTATGTGTTCCACATCGGCGCGGGTTACTGGGGAGTTTTCCTGGCGTAACGTTATTAACTCGACAAAGGCCCTGTCCCCAGCGGCGTTAACCTTGTTCACGTAATTATCGGCATCGAATTGGTAACCCACCGAGCCAATCAAATCCACTAGTTGCCGCGCAGCAGATTCCCACTGGTCAGCGCCTACAAACGTCTTATCAATGCCAATCACATAAACCGCGCGCGGCACCACTAGCGGTAAGCCCGCGCCATCCAAAATGTAGCCGCGAGTAGCCGGGGCGCGCTGCACTGAAATCCGCTCCCCAGCAGCCAGCCCCGGCACCAAAATGTTTGGATCCCAGGCGACGGCCCAACCTGGGCTGCCGCCGCCGGTATCGGCAATCATCTCGATATTGGCCTCGGTGGCGTAAGTCCAGGTTTCGCCCTCGCCAAACACCCAATTCCAGGTCAAAGTGGCAGTGGCTTGGCTACCCACATTATTGCGATCCGTAGGTTGACTTACATCAGTAACCTGCACCGGATTGCCTGCCTCAGGTACGGCGTAACTGATGGGCGAAATGATCTCATCGTATTGAGTTACGGCATCAATAGTGCCTGTTTCCGGAGTTTTGGCAATCACGCCGATAGTAGCAGTATTCAGCGCCTCGGCAAGTTGGTTCGCGAATGTTTGTGGACCCGGCCCATCATCGGACGCACAACCAGCCACCATACTTGCCACGAAAATGCAAATCAGTGCCGCTAATCGACCCCGTTTTATCGGAACCCCAAACCCGCTTGCCATAGACTTAACGTAAATGACCTTACGGACAAAAAATTTTTCCAAAACCAGGCTGCGTTCGGAATACCTACCTTGACCTGCGCGGAAGTAACACCGCAGCATCGGGTAACACGGCCATTTGTCGCCTGATTAGGGTGGCTGGGCGCGACACGCTTTGATTACAGATTGCTAACGGCCCAAACCTTAGGTACGTTATGGGTCGGACAGAAACCGACGCACTGGGCGCCAGCCCGGACGCGGCAGTGAACACCCAAAGCCTTAAGGAGGCGCACACACTGTGGCTGAAGATGATGTTGTTGAAGTTGAAGTAGCTGAAGTTGACGTGCCCGTTGAGGTTGAGGTGGCCGTACCGGTTGCCGATGAGGCACTCACCATCGCGGTTGATGACCCTGATTACAAAACCCTGAAACTGCTTGCGGAAGAACTTAAAGTTTCCAAGCGCAAAGTTGATGACGGGGGCTTGCGCCTAGAGCGCAAAACCACCACTCGCCTAGAGCCGGTGGACTTAGAGCTACGGCGCACCAGCGCCGCGGTCGAGCGCATTGCAATCGACCAACCCGTAGATTCAATCCCAACTATTCGCACTGAAGGCGATGTTGTGATTGTTCCTGTGGTCGAGGAGAAGGTCGAGGTAATCCGTCGGCTCATCCTTAAAGAAGAAGTACACATCCGCTTGGATGAATCTACTGAGCGTTATCACGATGAGGTAGAACTCCGCAAACAGGATGTGGAAGTCTCACATATCACCAGTGAGGCTATCGACAACGGAAAGGTTCTTAGCTAATGGCTAGGGAGAAAATCGTAACCCTGTACGATACCAAGGCACACGCCGATGCTGCTGTTGCCAATCTAGTAAACGCTGGTTTCAGCGCCGCAGATATCTCTGAAGCTGGTCAAGGCAGCCTGCCTACCGACCTCTCGACCAACGATCCTCGCCTATGGCGTCGCCTGTTTGGCCGCGACTTCTCCGATGCTGACACCGCTTCGTTCGCGAACCTGATTGCTGATGGCGGCGTTATTCTGACGCTGCGCGCTGACAGCGACTCGGTACCTCGCGCACTAGCGATTCTGAACCAGCATGACCTGGTAGTTGCAGACCGCGCTAACCTGGTTGCCGAAGAAGCTGAGGTTATCCCCGTAGCTCCGGTCCGCGAAGACCTGGGCAAAGAGGGCGTTCTGAAGCTGCTGAAGGAAAACATTGCAGTTGGCAAGCGTCTGGTTGACACCGGTGCAGAGCGCATCCGCCGCTACACCGTAACCAAGCCGGTTTCCGCTGAGGTTACCCTGCACGATGAGCACGCTGAGGTATTCCACAACGCTGTTAATGATGACAACTACCTGGATGCAGACTGGGATGACGCTGTTCTTGAGGTTCGCGAGTCGACCGAAGAGGCTGTTGTTACCAAGGCTGCCCGCGTTTACGACGAGGTAGGCATCCGCAACGTTGGTTCCGACCGCGTTGAGACCGTAACTGACACCGTGCGCGAGCAGCACGTTGAGGTTGAGCAAGTTCCCGTTGCTGAAGAGCGCGTTGTTGCCGGCCGCGTAATCGGTCAAGAAGACGAAGTTCTGGCACACCGTGCAGTAGACGCTTACGGTAATGTGGTTACCGCTGGCAAGCCTTGGGCCTAATTCCCATCGGTGAGGCGATCCGCTTTGTTGCTGCGTGCTTCGCTGGCCTTTCTCGGCCCGCTTCGCCCGCGCGCCTCGCGGCTCATCCCCACCAATGACAATTAGTCGCTTTCGGCGATCGTCACTTAGTAAAAGACCCCCGGTCCGCCGGGGGTCTTTTCGCGTTTTGTTCCCCGGCGGTTGAGCGGCCCGGCGTATTAGCGGCGGGTGTCGAAACCACAGGGACGGATGCGGCTTTCTGATTGTAAATGGTTCGGTATGTCTAGGGTTCGCGTTTGGGCTGGTGGGGCAGCGGTGGGAAAGGTCACGGGTTATAAGTGGGCACTGCGGCACCATCGGGCATAAAATTAGGGGATGAACCGCAAGGTAATTACTTCGGGCGCATGCGTACTAACATTGGGGTTAGTCGGCATCGCCACCCCGGCACTGGCGAAGGGGCCAGCAGCGGGCGGGCATAGCGATGGCTATGTTTTCTATAATGACTGGTCAGGCAACATTGCCCGCGAGGCGAGCGTTGGTTCCGCCACCGACCAAGTTTTCTCGGGCGACTGGAACGGCAATGGCGTCACTTCCTTAGCTACCCGCGATGGGGCAGTAGATACCCTTTATAACGATGGCGAAACCGGAACATATAAGAGTGACGTGTTCTGGGATGCCCAAAACGTGGTGTTCGCTGGTGACTGGAACGGCGATGGCGTAACTACTTTCGGTGCGCGGTCTAATGACTATTTCTTCTTAAGGGATAGCCTGGGTAACGGGTTCCCAGACCACAAGTTCCAACTCGGCACCGATAAAGACTTGCTGTACGTGGGCGACCCAGATGGCAAAGGCAAAGACGCCATCGTGCTACGCAACGGCGATACCTTCAAAATTCAGTATGCCGATAGCGCCACCCCCACCACCAGAACATTCAAGCCCGCCAATGGCGCCGAAGTTGTAGGTTTGGGTGACTGGGATGGCAACGGCACTGATACGCCGCTGATCCGCAAAGGCACCACTTATTATGCCTACGATAGTTGGGATAGCAGCGCCCAGCCTTCCCATGAGGTGAAAGTAGGCGGGGCACGCAATGCCGTTTTGATTGGCGACTGGGATGGCGATGGCAAAGACACCATGGCCCTGCGCAATTATGAAAAGCCTAATGTTAGTGGGCAAATCAAAACCTCGGCCACGAGTGCAGTAGTGGAATCCCCTGATTTCCGCTTGCGGGCCGATGCTGCCGCATCGTGGGAACGGGTACTCGATACCTTTGGTCAGAATTTCCCACTTAGCAGCGCTTGGCGCCCTTATGAAGTCCAAAAGCAACTATTTGAAGAGCGCTACACTCCAAAGGCCAAGGGCGGCGGCGAGTTCTGCGACGTTCGTAATTGGAACGGCACGCGGTATGTGCGCACCTCAGACCTGGGTTCGGCTGCAGTACCTGGCACCTCCAACCACGGCAAGGGCCAAGCCATTGACGTTCCCGGTTTTGAGGGTTTTGATGATCCGGTCCGCTTGCAGTTCTTAGCCTTGGCAAAAGATTTTGGCTGGTCGGATAAAGAGGGCTGCTCGGTAAACGAACGTTGGCACTTCACTTATGACCCGGCAGCCGACAAAGGCACCACCACTTGGTCGCCTAATGATCCGATTAACCGGAACGTCAGCCACTGCCCGGACAAGAAGCCGCCCGTTTCAAGTGGCGACACAAGTGCGAAGCCGCAATGCGAGCCGTAAAGGTTTAGCTTGATCGAGAGGCCTCCAGACTTAGTCCTGGGGGCCTCCTTTTTACCCCACTGAATGTGCAACATCGTGCATGGCAAAACTTAGTTCTATCCTTGAGGCTTGTGGTGGGAATTATTAGGTATGAGACAAGCTGCTCTGATGGTTGAGGCTGAACCCATGGCTGATAACGAACCACCGCCTGCGTTCCGGGCCAGCCTGCAACAAACCGCCAACATCGAACCGCGTGCCGCAAAGTTTGAGGCGTTGTACCAGGCTCATCACGATGACGTTTTCTATTTCTGTTTGCGTAGGCTAGGTGGGAGCGGCAACATCGGGCCAGCCGAAGATGTCACACATGAGGTGTTTACCACTGTTTGGCGCCGCTTAGATGCCATGCCCCGCCAGCCCGATGAGGCAAAAGCGTGGATTTACGGCGTGGCCCGGAATTGCATTTTGCATTATCAGCGCAGCACCTCGCGGCGTACCGCGCTAAACATCAAGGTAACCGCCAATGCGTCAATCGGGCAGGGCGCCGCCATCGGGTACCAGGCCACCATAGCGCCCGATGAGGTAGCTATTCAGCACCTAGATTTTGCCCGAGCGTGGCAACAATTAAGCGGGACGGACCAAGAAGCGCTGTCATTGGCGGCCTTTGAAGACTTATCTGCCCCCCAGGCGGCGCAGGTGTTGGGCATAAGTGCCTCGGCGTACAAGTTCCGCTTACACAGTGCCCGCAACAAATTGCGTAAAGCACTAAATCATTAACAAAACCACTAAGGAGAAAACGACCATGTTATCTAGTCGTCATTCTGCGGCAAACGCAGCGAAGAACGCTGAATCTCAAAAGCTGGAAATGCTAGCAGCAATAAGAAACCACGATATCCGCAATGCCAACCCCATTACCGAAACCATGCGGATCCGTTCGCAGGCCCGGATGGAGCAGATAGTTGCGTCGCCAATTAGTGCGCCCGCCCCGGCCAAAAACCGTGCGCAACTCAATTTGCAACCGGCGGGGTTAAGGCGCTGGGGCCTGCGGCTAGCAGCAATACCTATGCTGACGGCGGGCATCGTGGCTGCATCGGTTATGCTACCTTCGCCGCAAAACTCGCAAAGCAGTTTCCCAGGTTGGACCGCCATCCCCAGCGCCGTAGCCGCGCCTTTGCTGGGACCTGCCGAAGATGCCTGCCTGGCACGGTTGAATTGGGTACACATTAGGGATTTCGAGTTCCCCGAAAGTTGGAGCCTGCCACCATCAGTTGAAAGTGCTCCGCTGGTGGCTGAACAACGCGGAGACTGGGTGCTGCTCATTTACCAAAACGACCAGGTTCAAAATGCTGGCTGTGTAGTGCGTATGGCAAATGGTGAGGCGGAAGTCCGCAGCGACTGGATGTTTTTCGGCGGTGGCAGCATGTGGAGCATGGGTGACGACGGCCACTTCGATGCCGAAGGTAACTGGGTTGACCCCGATGGTGCCGACGGCTTGGACTTTACGATGACGGGAATTAGTTGGCCCCGGGGTGACGAGGCTGGCGTTGGCAGTTGGCAATACCGCCGGATGTATATGCCTGGTTTCGGTCCCATGATTATGTTTACGGCCACCGTTGATGACACAGTTGCCGCCGTTGATATTCCCGTTGGTAATGGCCAAACCATTAGTACCACCGTAGCTAATGGTTCTGCCGTGGCCTGGTGGCCTGCCGAACTGGGCGAGGTTGAGCATCCCGAAGGGCGCCCGTTCAACTGGCGGTTGCTGTTGAACGTCACCAATGTAGATGGCTCCACGCGGCAAATCGGATCATTCTGGTATGCCCGGCCTGTGACCCAGCAAGACATCGCGCGCGGCCATGATTTCATGCGCGGCCCAGTAGTAGACCGGGACAACTAGCAGGGTTTTGTATCGGCACCGGCTGGGCAAAGTGAGTAGGCTGGGGGTGTGGGGTTCCGTCTGTTTCGCCGGGGTGCACTGATAGGGCGCTCGGCGATGGCGGGCGCCGCATTGCTGGTGGTGGCTGGGTGTTCGCTGCCCGATGTTGGGGGCGGTGGCACGGCGGTACCAGTGCGGGATTTCGATGTCGAAAACCTGACTTTCGCCGTAATTACCCACGCCAGTGCCGGGGATGAATTCTGGGACCGCGTGCAATCTGGGGCCATGCAGGCCGGTTATGACTACGGCGTTACCGTGCAGTGGGCCTCCGACAATGATCCAGGCGGGCAGTCATTGCTGATTAACCAAGCGGTTGCCGCCGGGGTTGACGGCATCGTGGTTTCCATTGCTAACCCCGACGGGCTTTCCACCGCCGTGCAGCAAGCAGTAGCTGCCGGGATTCCCGTGGTTTCCATTAATTCTGGTTTGGACGAGTGGGCGGACTTGGGCGCCATCACGCATGTGGGCCAGTCTGAAACTTTGGCTGGGCAGGCTGCCGGGGCCGAGTTGGCGCGGTTGGGCGCCACTAACGGGATTTGTGTAATCCACGAGGCAGGCAACATCGGGCTGCAACAAAGGTGCTCAGCCGCAGCGGCAGCCATGGGTGGCACGATGACGAACCTGCAGGTTGACGCCGGTAACCCGGCAGCCGTAGCCAGCACCATCTCAGCGCGTTTACAAACTGACCCCACGATTGACGCCGTGTTGGCACTGCAAGGGGCAGTGGGCGTGCAAGCTGCTGCGGCGGCTCAGGCGGCGGGTTCCAATGCGGTGGTTGCTACATTTGATTTATCAACCAACGTTCTACATGACGTTTTGGACGGCAACATCGCCTTTGCCATTGATCAGCAACCTTATGTGCAAGGGTTTTTAGGTATCACGGCGCTTTACTTGCGGGCCATTAACGGTAACGAAATCGGGGGCGGTCAGCCCATCTACTCTGGCCCCGCCCTAGTCACGGCTACCAACGCCGAGGCCATCCTCCGATACGCCGAGCAGGGCACCCGATGAGCGCGAAAGAATACGTGAACGGCGCATCTGATAATTCTGCGGCAAGGAGCGTGGGCAACGGGCCTTTTCCCGTCGGCGTAGCCGCCACAGCGACGCAGAACGCAGAATCCAGCACAGCAGGCGGCGCATACGACTTTGAGGCGGATATTTCGGGTTCGCCTAGGGTTTCGGGTGTTGATCTAGATTCTGCGACTGCGCGCAGAATGACAGGATTTAGAGCCAAGCTGCGGCGGTTGTTGGGGCGTCCGGCGATTAGCGCTGGCATTGCAGCGCTGGTGGTGCTGTTGTTTTTCTCGCTGGCGACGGAAAACTTCTGGTCCCCGCTGGGCATTGCGACGTGGCTGGAAAGCGCCGCCACCATCGGAATCATGGCCGTGCCCGTGGGCTTGCTGATGACGGGCGGCGAGTTTGACCTATCCGCCGGGGTAATGGTGGGGTTCTCCGGGCTAGTTACTGGGGTGCTGGCAACGTACTTTGGGGTTAACGTGTGGGTTTCCATGCTGATTTCGCTGCTGATGTGCGCTGCCATTGGGGCACTAAATGGCTTGTTGGTGCTGCGAACTAAACTGCCTAGCTTCATCGTCACGCTGGCGTCGTTCTTTGTGCTGCAAGGCGTGAACTTGGCGGTGGTGCGCGCCATCATCGGGCAAGTTTCGGTGCAAGGGATGACGCAGGTTCCGTACTTCCGCTCTGTGCAATGGCTGCTAGCCTCGCAAACCTCGTTGTTCGGCACTGGGGCGTTTATCCAAAGTTCGGTGTGGTGGTGGCTGGCCGTCGTGGCAATCGCAACTTGGGTACTCACGCGCACGCGCGCCGGCAACTGGATATTCGCCGTGGGTGGCAATTTCGATGCCGCCAAAGCTACCGGGGTACCGCTGAACCGCACCAAAATCGGCTTGTTTATGGCTGTGGCCGTGTGCGGCTGGTTAGTGGGGCAAATTTCTCTGTTCCGCTTTGGTACCGTGCAAAGTGGCACCGGCGTAGGTTTGGAACTGATTTACATCATTTGCGCCGTGGTGGGTGGTTGCGTGATGACGGGCGGCGTTGGCTCGGCAGTTGGCCCTGCGCTGGGCGCACTAATTTACGGCATGGCCAACCTCGGCATCATCTACGCCGGTTGGGATAACAACTGGCTCAAAGCTTTCCTCGGAGTATTACTGCTACTAGCAGTACTACTTAATAACTACATCCGCCGCCGGGCAGTAGGCTTGCGATGAGCGCAGGGCCTCAAAAACCGCAAGATCATGCTATCTCTATGACTCCTGAGGTTGAAGGGTCGCACGGTATGCCGCGCGAAGTCGAAACCAGAGGAGTTGGTACAGCGGTTCCTCTTATTGAGGCGCTCAGCATCGGCAAAACATACGGCAACATCGTCGCCCTGCAAAATGTTTCCACCCGGGTAGATGCCGGGCAAGTCACGTGCGTGCTGGGGGATAACGGGGCCGGTAAGTCATCGTTAATTAAGATTTTGGCGGGCGCCCAAGATTACGATTCCGGGCAACTGCTGGTGGATGGCAAGCAGGTTCATTTCAACAGCCCCCGTGATGCTCTGGACAAGGGCATCGCCACTGTGTATCAAGACCTCGCTATCGTGCCGATGATGCCAGTATGGCGCAACTTCTTTTTGGGCTCCGAACCCACCAAACCTTTTGGCCCCTTTAAGCGGTTGGATGTCGCGGGGATGAAAGCTGCCACTAAAGCCGAGCTGGCCGACATGGGCATTAACCTGCGCGATGTTGACCAACCGATTGGCACACTTTCAGGCGGGGAACGCCAATGCGTTGCTATCGCCCGGGCCGTTCACTTTGGCGCCCGCGTGCTAATTTTGGATGAACCTACTGCCGCCTTGGGCGTGAAACAGACTCAAGTAGTGCTGCGCTACATCGCGGCCGCGCGCGACCGGGGCCTAGGCGTTGTGTTCATCACGCACAATCCACACCACGCGTTTCCCATCGGCGACCGCTTTTTGCTGTTGCAACGCGGCCATTCCCTAGGCGATTTCACCAAAACCGAGCTAACCCTGCCTGGGCTTACCGAAATGATGGCGGGCCAAATCCAACTCGCCGACTAGAGCACGCGCAGGCCCATGGTTAGTAGGCCGACGATGATGGCGATGAGGTAACCGCCAGCGAGGACGGGCCAACGCAGCGTGTGCAACAAAGGGGAGCGGTCGGCAAACAGGTCAACGACTTGCAACCAGAGTAGCGGCCAAATGATGATCCAAATGACGGTACACCAGGGGCATAGCGCGGGCAGCGAACTAAACGTGGTGTACATCAGGAAAAAGATCAGCAGTTGGCCCAGCGCCGTGCCTATCAACAGCCCCACGCGTAGCCATCGGGCATGAGCCCCCGCCAGCATTGACATCGAAACCGCGAGTGCCGTGGCAAAGGCGAAAATGCCCAGGTAGGCATTGGGGAACCCCAGGATTTGGGCTTGCCAAAGCTGCATGGCTGGGGCGCAATCGAGGGCAGCATCGAACGCGCACATAAGCTGGGCATCGGCCCCCTGCACCAGTGCCCGCCACCCATCAATCGCCAACAAAAACGAGGCCAACAATCCGATGGTGCTTAGCAATGCGAATGCGAGGTACAACGACTTGGGGTTCCGTGACAAAGGCGCGGCATCGCCATCGGGCAGGGAAACTGGCACATAACTCACGCCGCTAGTTTATTTGCAAAACGTTAGCGGGCGTTTAATGTGTCGCTAAACCTGGCACTCGGGTGCTTTACGCGGCAACTTCCACTAGGCTCACTTACTATGACTGACCTCACACACACGATTGACGATGCCGCCGCCGACCAGCTTTTCCGCGAGGCCCGCACCACGTACAACTGGGCGCCGACTGAGGTGCCCGATGCCAAGCTGGCTGAGGCGTGGGACTTGGCCAAGTTCGGCCCCACCGCCATGAACTGCCAGCCGATGCGCGTGCGCGTGGTACGTACTGCGGAAGATAAGGCTCGCCTACGCCCGCTGGCCCAGGGTGGCAACCAGGATGCGATTGACCGCGCGCCGGTGCAGCTGATTTTGAATTGGGACCCCAAGTTCTACGAAAACCTGCCCACGTTTTTCCCGGCAGCGGCAGGTTTTGATCAAGTGCTGGCGGGCAACGCTGCGATGGCATCGGGCATGGGCACCCAAAGCGCCAACTTGCAGGCTGCCTACCTGATTATTGCGCTGCGGGCCGTCGGTTTGGCAGTTGGCCCGATGACGGGGCTGGATTTCCCCGGCATCAATAAGGAGTTTTTTGCCGAGGATGGCGGTAAAGCATTCTTGGTGCTCAACGTGGGTTATGCGGGCGAACCGGCTAACAACTTCCCGCGTGCCCCGCGCCTGACCTGGCAAGAGGTTACCGCCTAAGGTTGCCGCCTTTAAGCCACTTACTAATGCACTCCCCGCTGATTTTGGTTCAGCGGGGTTTTGCATTTGCTAAGGTGTGTGGTTTGTGAACAGCGCGCAGCCCAACAGTCACCTTAGCCCCGTAAATACTCGCGAACCGGCGGTATTAGTATTGGAAGACGGCACGATGGTGCGCGGCCACGCGTATGGCGCTCGCGGTAAAACTTTTGGCGAAATCGTGTTCAGCACCGGCATGACGGGCTACCAAGAAACCCTGACTGACCCCAGCTACCACAAGCAAATAGTGGTGATGACGGCTCCCCACATTGGTAACACCGGCGTTAACTCGGAAGACCCAGAATCTAGCCGCATTTGGGTGGCCGGTTACGTGGTACGGGACCGCGCGCGCCGTGTTAGCAACTGGCGGGCCGAGAGTTCGCTAGATGAGGAGCTAGCCAAACAAGGCATTGTGGGCATTTGCGACGTTGACACCCGCTTTTTGACTCGCCACTTGCGCGACCGGGGCGTGATGCGCGCTGGCATTTTCAGCGGTGCCGACCTGTATGAACCTGGCCGTGAGGGTATTCACGAGCGCTTAACGGAAGATTTTGTGGCTCAGGTGAAAGCTTCGCCGTCAATGGTGGGCGCCAACTTGGCCCCCGAGGTTAGTACGGGCCAGACGTACACCATCGAACCTTCCGGGGCTTTTACGGGTAAGCCGCCGGTTGCTACCGTGGTGGGCGTGGACCTGGGCATCAAGTCCATGACTCCGCAGCGCATGGCAGAGCGCGGGGTGCGGTTCCATGTGGTGCCGCAAACCTCTACCATTGCCGACATTGAGGCGCTACGGCCCGATGATGCAAAGGCGCCGTTTGGGGTGTTTTTCTCCAATGGCCCGGGCGACCCGTCCACTGCTGACCACGAGGTTGAGCTGCTGCGCGAGGTGCTAGATGCAGGCATTCCCTTCTTTGGCATCTGCTTTGGCAACCAGCTGCTGGGCCGGGCGCTCGGTTACGGCACTTACAAACTGGCCTACGGCCATCGCGGCATCAACCAGCCCGTACAAGACCGCACCACCGCCAAGGTTGAAGTAACCGCGCACAACCACGGTTTTGCAGTGGACGCGCCGATTGATGCGATTTCTACCGCGCCGTACGATGCCGCGCGCAAGGACGGTGGTAAGCCTTACGGGCGAGTAATCGTTTCGCACATTGGCCTCAATGACAACGTGGTTGAGGGCCTAACTGCCCTGGATGTGCCTGCGTTCTCGGTGCAATACCACCCCGAGGCTGCCGCTGGCCCCCACGATTCAGCCTACCTCTTCGACCGCTTCATCGACATGATGCAGTCCCAGAAGCCAGTAGCAGTCCGCGAAGAGGTTCTCGCCGCTATCGGCAACTAAAACTCCAAGAAGGCACTGATCTGGGATGGAATGCTAGGCACGACCAAAAGCGTAGTGGACACAGCACTGAAAGTGCGCCGCTAATCCGGCACAGTGTCCGTGAGCGGAGGGCGCAACGCCGCAGGCCGCCCAGAGAAGTGCCTTAGTGGCCGCGTTGCTCCGCAGCATCGCGTAGAGCGTTCAGTTCTGATTGGTGGTCATTAATGAATTGGCGTTCCGCATCGTAAACGATGGCCATGCGGCGGGATTGCCAATTGGTGGAGGCGCGGCAATCAAAATCAGCTAACGCTAATTCGATCTCACGTTCACCTAAGGCAGTTAATTCTGGCGAATTGGCGGCAATTGGCTCGCCTTTATCCCAGTCCCAATTCTCTACAATCGCGTTATAGTCATTAACTAATTCATCTTGCACATGAGCTTGGCGCATAATCCCAGGGTGGCCCGCATCAGCCATGCAATTTGCCCAATCAACATCAATCGCATCAAATTCCGGATTGTTATAAACGCTCTGCCGCATTTCATAAATTGACGCAAATAAGGGAGCAAATTCCGGGGAATTCCATAAACCATCGGGACTGGTAGCGTCAATTTGACGTTGAGCCACGCCCCAACATCCCATATTGGCCCGGTAAGCTTCCATGTCCAAAATTTGGCCGTCTTCCCCGATAACGCCTTCTGGTAAATCTTCATCGTGGAACCCAAATAAAGCTTCTTGATAAGCAGCGCGCTCTGCATCGCTTAGGCTATCCAAGTATTCTTGATTGGGGTCAACTGGGGCTGGGCCACTAGCAGGTTCATTAACCACGTTTTCCCAAGGGTTATGAATTAGGGCAAATCCGTATTGCGCTACCCAATCCCGGTCATTAGGGCGGTAAGTATCATCGGTTAATAACCCATCATTGGCAGTGGTTTGCACCGGGATAAACTCAAAACCGGCAGCCTGCATACACTGGGCAATTAATTCTTCCCGATGTAAATCTTCAGCTTCTTGTTGGCGGCGCCGTTCCCCTTCAGATAAATCTGCACCCCATAAGCCGCCCAAGTATTCACTTAGGGGTGAGCTTTGAATGGTAGCGCCGGGCGAATTGGCAGTTGCGCCATCGTTATTATTACCATTGCAGGCACTCATAGTAAGCACTAATGCAGCGCTGCTAACTAAACTGATTTGTTTTTGGAACTGGTGCAAATTAAACATATGGCAATTATGTAATAAGCCGCCGGTTTTGCCGCGCAACTAAAATGTGGTGTGCGACAAATTAGCCAGTAACTACGACAACGCCATACGGTTCTAATTCGATGCTGTCGCTGACCGGCGCCCCAGTTAAAATGTCGGTGCCGGTGAGGCCGGGCACTACCGCCGTGGTGGGGCTGTTAGTGGAGTTGATCAAAAAGGTGAGTGCTGAGCCATCGGGGCGTACTCGCTGCGAAATCTCGACCCCATCGGGCAAAGTAATGCCGCTAATGCCGGTGCCCGCCAACACCGCGTCCACGGCAAGTTGGATTGCCGCTGGGTTAGGGAACGTCGCCATATAGTAGATGCCGCCGGGGTAGGTTTTGCCCGATGCTGATGCCGATGCCGCAGTAATGGGGCGGAAAGTCAGCGCGGGCGTACCCGCGTAATAATCGCCGTTGTAAGTGGCTAGCACCTGGGTACCGGGGTCAGCGTGGATTACATCGCAAAGTATTTCGCCTGCTGGGGAGTCCGGAGTTTGGGAGCCATTGTGGTCAGTGAAGGTCAGCGGCACCTGATGGCCGGGCGGCAACGCGTCAGTTTCATCAATCCAAATACCCGCCAAGTCCCGGAACGGCACGGGTTGTTCGCCTTGGAACAACAAATCTGATTCGCCAGCCAAGGCACTCATCGGAGTTAAAACTAACCGGCCGCCACCTTGCACAAATTCCCGCAACGCCGTAGCTACGGCATCGGGCAACATGTAAAAGCAGGGGGCAAACACCACATCGTATTTGGTGAAATCGCTGTTGCGGGAAACTATGTCAACGGGGATGCCTCGCCGCGCCACCTCGGTGTACCAACGTTCCACTTCGGCCACATAGTTGAGCGACACCGATGGCCCAGCAGAATAGTTGATGCCCCACCAACTGGGCCAGTCAAACGCCAAGCCTACGCGGGCTGGTGCTACCTGGGTGCCGATTATTTGGGAACCAACTCGCCTTAGTTCCGCGCCCAGTGCGGCCACCTCGCGGAACTGGCGGCGCTTATTGCCGCCATCTGCTTCAATTACTGCGCTGTGGAACTTTTCGCTACCGCCGGGCGATTGCCGCAACTGAAAGTACTGGATAGTGTCAGCGCCGCTGGCAATGGCTTGCCAACTTTGTTGGCGCAACTGGCCGGGCCGTTTCAACGAGTTGTACGGCTGCCAATTAGCCCGCGATGGGGTTTGCTCCATCAGCATAAACGGCTTGCCATTACCAACCGCGCGCATCAAATCGTGGCGGAATCGCACCTGCAGCGAGGTGGTATCAAACGAGGGGTAAGAATCCCAGGAGTTAATGTCCAGGTCATTTGACCAATCGAAATAGTCCAAGTCATACATGGTGCCCATCAAGTTGGTAGTGACCGGGTTGACCGGGTCAAATTCGCGGATGGCGGCCTTTTCTTCCCGGAACGATTCCAACACTTGCTTACCATAAAAGCGTCGGTAATCCAGCGCTGGGCCGGGCAACGCAGCTTTTAACCCCATGGCAGGGCCGCGGTCCATCAAATCGTTAAGCAAACTGGGTGGGAAAATCTCATCCCAACTGTGGTAAGTGTGGCCCCAGAAATTGGCATTCCAAGCCTGGTTCACCGCTTCAATGGTGCCGTATTTATTTTGCAGCCACTTGCGGAAAGCTGGGGCGCAGTTTTCTAAGCAATAGCAAAAACCGCTGTACTCATTGGAAACATGCCAAGCCACTAATTTTGGGTTATTGCCATAACGCTGCGCCAATTTACCGGCTAACGCCGTAGCGTATTTGCGGAAAGTAGGGGAGTTGATACACGCATTGTGGCGGCGACCGTGCAACATGCGGTGGCCTTCTAGATCCACCCGGGTCACATCAGGGTGCCGCAACACTAACCAAGCAGGTAAGGCGCCGGTACTAGTGGCCATAATTATGCTTAGATCATTATCATTAGCTAATTGCACAATTTTATCAAGTTGCGAAAAATCGTATTCATCTTCTTTGGGTTGGATTTTGGCCCAAGAAAACACATTTAGACAAACTACGTTTATCCCAGCTTCGTGGAATAATTCCATATCTTTAGGCCAGATTTCTTCTGGCCATTGTTCGGGATTATAGTCGCCGCCGTAAAGCATGTGGTCTACATTTAACGCTGCTTGCTTCATAATTGTTATTGTCGATCAATCCGTCTGTTTTTTAGGTGGTGGGTTTTAGTGCTTTACTGGCCGTTTTGGCAGTCCGTCAGCCGCTGCAATTCGGCGCACATTAACAAGAAAGCACCCACGCCATGTAAATCATTTGCGTGTACCGGGCGGTCGATGTAGAACTGGTAATCGCCTACGCCAGTGCCGATGCAGACATTACCTACTTGCAAATCATCGCCTTGCCACTCTAGGGAGTTGATTACGCCCTGATACCCGCGTTGTGCGGCGGCAGCCCAAGCTTTCGCTTCATCTCCAGTCACATAACCTTTAACCACGGCTTTAGCTAAGGCCGCCGCAAATAATGAAGAGCAACTATTCTCTAGCCAGTTATCTGGCTGGTCCCCTTTATCAACTACTTGATACCAGCGGCCTTCTGGCGATTGGTATTTAACTACCGCGCGCAACACCTTCAAAGCCAATTCCACGAGTTCGGCTTTTTCTGGTGATCCATCGGGGTAATGGTCAGCATCATCAAGTAATGCCACAGGCACCCAACCGATGCTGCGGCCCCAATGTTCGGGGGCTTGGCCGGTTTCTGGGTCAGCCCACGGGGTCAGCTTGCGCGCATCCCAAGCGTGGATCAATAAGCCAGTTTTCGGGTTAAGCGTGCGGCGGTACATTTCTTGGGCTTGGAAAACTACTTCTTTTGCCATTTCTGGGTTATCAAATCGCTCGGCATATTCAGACATTAACGGCCCCAGCATGTATAAGCCGTCCAGCCACATTTGCCCGTTGTACCGCATTTTATGCCAATAACCGCCAGTTGGGCCTTTAGGTAGATGGTTTAGTTGGGCTAAATCGTTATCGAGTGCTTTTTTGTACTTAGCGTCACCATAACGGTCTAACAAACCAAATAACAAAATGCCCGCTTGCATATCATCAATGTCGCCATGGTAATAATCAATAATTTCCCCATCGGGCGAAATTGCGGAATCTACCCAATCTTTCACGTATTGAAAATACCGCTCATCGCCACTCAACAACGCAGTTTGCCAAACTCCACTTAAAAACACACCCTGGTGGTAAAGAAACCGGCCTTTAGGAGGTAAATCTGGCGCGTCATAAGTGCGCATCATGGTATCTACTGCGGCTTTGGCCCAATCAATTGGTTTAGTTGGCTTCATTGGTGTTCTCCTAAAATTTTTCCTATGGTTTCGACGGGCTCAACCGCCGGAACCTATGTTTTTAACGGACTCGACCGCCGGAACCTATGGTTTCGACCCCCGGCTAAGGTTCGCCGGGCCGCTCAACCGCCGGGTAGGTCCAGTGGTATTGGCCGCCGGTTACTATTTCGACGCGGCCAGTGGGGTGCAACGGCATCCGAACTTCGGCTGTGGCACCATCGGGCACCGTGACATTCAGCGACATCTCGCCGCCTTCAGTAAGTGCCCAAGCGACCGATGCCAAGCCCAACGGAGTCAGATGCTTAACCTCAGCGTGACTCAAGCCGCCGCCCGGTTGCGGGGCTACCCGAATGGTGGCCCAGCCGGGGCTGGTAGCTTCCAAGCCGCCCACGGTGTGGTACAGCCACGCGGCAATCGCACCGTAAGCGTAATGGTTTAGGGAGGTCATTCCGGTTGAATTGATGCGGCCATCGGGCAAAACCGAATCCCACCGTTCCCAGATGGTGGTAGCGCCCATGCTGATCGGGTACATGAAACCGGGGATTTCGGGCTGCAAAACCAATTGGTAGGCGTCGTCCAAATAGCCAGTCCGGGTCAGCGCCGGGGCCACATAGGGGGTGCCCGCAAAGCCAGTGTCAATCCGGTGGTTTTTGGCGCGCACCAATTCAACTAAGCGCTGCCCAGCCATCGCCAGTTCATCTTCATCGAACAAACCCATTTCGATGGCGATGGCGTATCCCGCAGTAGTTTCCATCGTGAGTTTACCCGGCGCGTTCATGTATGCAGTGCGGAAGTTCTCACGCATCCGCGCAGCTAAGTCGCCATAGCGCGCGGCATCATCGGCGTGCCCCAACACCTCAGCAGCCCCAGCTAACTCGGCGCACACTTTGGTGAAAAACGCATTGGCCACCATATATCGGTCAGTTTTCCCAAACCCAGGTCGGCTCGGCGGAGCATCTGGGTCTAACCAGTCGCCATATTGCCAACCCGTGGTCCACAACCCAAACTTGTCCAACAAGGGCTCAACTTGATCCACAAAAGCCTTCATGGACCAGTACTGCTGGCTCAAAATGGCCTCGTCACCATATTGCTGGTACAACTTCCAGGGCAACCGCACCGCAGTATCGCTCCACAGGGCCGATGGTGGGGATTGCGCCCCAATCCAATCCGGGGCGGCCTTTTCCAGATACAACGAGGGCACATAGTGGGAAACTTTGCCGCGCGCTTGGTGTTCCAGCAGCAAATCTTTTAGCCAAGACCCTAACACCTTTTGCACGTCATAAAGCAAAACTGCGGCTGGGCTAAAAGCATTTATATCGCCCGTCCAGCCCAAGCGCTCATCCCGCTGGGGGCAGTCGGTGGGCAGGCCCACAAAATTATCGCGCATGCCCCACAAGGTATTTTCATGCAGTTTGTTGAGGTTTTCATTGGAACTGGTGAACCAGCCCGTTCGCGGCATGTCGGAGTTGATTACTACCGCTTGAATGTCCGCCACGTTGGGCAGCTCCGTTAAGCCCGTGATTTCGGCGTACCGGAACCCGTGAAAGGTGAGGCGGGGTACCAATACTGTTTCACCATCGTCGGCTAAAATGTAGGTATCGGTGGCTTTGGCTTCTCGGATGGTTTCATAATCGGGTTTGCCGTCAACTAGTAACTCGGCGTGGCGGATGGTTATTTTTTCGCCTTTTTTTGCCCGATGATGCAGCCGCACCCAGCCCGAAATGTTTTGGCCAAAATCAACGTAAACGCTTTTTTTATTCTCACCCCACCACACTTTTACGGCAGGTAGGGTTCCAATTTCGCGGATCGGCTCGGCGGTGGCGGGCTCAATCAGGTCAGTTTCCCAGTCCACTACCTCAGCGCGCGGCCAAGCGGCATCATCGAAACCAGGTTTATCCCAACCTGGCTGGGCTGCCGTAAAGTCAATGGTGGTGCCATCATAAATGCCGTTGAATTGCACTTCGGCGGTGCCAGTGCGGAACTCGGGGTTAGTAACAACGTACTCCACGGCCCCATCGTCATAACGCAATTCCAGTACGGCCAACAAGGCAACTCGGTCAGCGTAAACCCGCCGGTAATTTTCGTATGCCGCCAAGCGCCCCGTGGCCCAACCCTCACCCACCACGGCCCCAAAAACATTGGCGCCAGGCTTTATCAAATCAGTTACGTCATGGGTGCGGTAAGTCAGCCGGTGGCGGTAGGTGGTCCAACTGGGTTCCAACACATGGTCATCAGTGCGGATTCCATTTAAGTATGTTTCCAAAACCCCCAGGGCGGTGACATGCAGTAGCGCTTGGCTAACTGGGCGGGTGCCATGCGGCAAATCCCCAACGGTGAATTCGCGCCGGAAAACAATGGCCGGGTCACCCATTTCACTCAGTGGAAAGTTCGGAGAGCCAATAAATTGCGCCCCAGTTGCCTCAAAAATGTTACTCATTACTTTCACTTACAATGTTTAGGGCAATCCATTATATCTAGCAAATTCCTATGGTTTCGACAGGCTCAACCGCCGGAACTATCAATTCCTATGGTTACGACTCCGCGCGAAGATTCGCGCGACCACCCGACCGCCGAAATTATCGCACTAGGTTTTAACATGGATAGTCCATTGATTTTCTAGACTATCACTTAGTAAGAACAAGATTGGCGGCCAGCCCTTAAGTCAAAGAACTGGCCGCCAAATCTAGTAAAGGTTTAACCGCTTACCGGAGCGCCATCCAGCGCGGCTTGCATGTCAACCAGCCATTGCTGAGCGGCTTGCTGCGGAGTCATTTGGCCAAACAGTACCGCTTGGTTCATGCGGTCGGTAATGCCGATTTCTTCACCAGAGCCAACCGGCAGGGTCATGGCGCGGCCGGGGCTTTCGGCAATGCGCTCAACGAAATCAATGGGAGTACGGTCGGCAACGTATTCCTTAACGATGTCCAACATGTCTTGGTTGAAGGGGGCGCCACGGTTAGCTACCAAAATGCGGGCAGCATCGGGGCTGTTTACCAAGAAGTTGAGCAGACGGCCAGTGGCCTCGGGGTAACGGGTCCAGTTGCTTACCGACCAGAACATGGTGGGGTTCAACCAGGTACCGATGTGGGGCGAGGTGAAGTCACCGGGCATCCGCAGCGGCACCAGATCCACGCCTACTGGCGAGATCGGCATTTGGTTGGATAGACCGGCGCTCATGGCGGCGTTACCGAGGGCAATTTGCCACTGAGCCGAGTCGCCACCAGCGGTATCTGACGGGTGCTGCGCCTGCACAGCGGCGGGCGGGGTAGCGCCAGCGGCCAGGTTGGCACGGGTCATCTCAAAGAAGTCAGTCAAGGTCTGCTCGGAAACCATAATCTGGCCATCTGGGCTGTACATGCCACCATCG
>Ga0268261_10000119_pt1 | contig 48567 bp, 41 predicted proteins | sample TergutNc150P1_FD_190353 | JGI IMG/M metagenome (GOLD analysis project Ga0268261, IMG submission 190353) | Nasutitermes corniger P1 segment gut microbial community from laboratory colony in Florida, USA - Nc150 P1 (SPAdes) (version 2) | ecosystem: Host-associated > Arthropoda: Insects >... | reverse complement strand
GGGGGGGGGGGGGGGCTTGGCTCGATCGTTATGGAAACGTTATCGCTGTCCGGGGCTGCCGGTAGTGATGCAAACGCTTAACCGTGTTTAAACGCTTTCACCATACCAGCGGTCCGAACTCTTCCATCAAGGAGAAAATTATGAATCGCAAGATTGCGTCCATCGTTTCCGGCTCCGCTTCCGCTCTGCTGGTAGCTGGCCTGGCTGTATTCGGCACCAACGCCGCAGCCGCTGACCCCTATTCCAACGTTATCACCAACCCCGCTGCTGGGGACGGCACCGTTGAAACCCCAGCCGGCGGCGTTGCGCTGCCCGGCGGCGGCTCCTCCGTACCTTCCGGTGGCCTGTTCCGCACCCGCCTCACCGCTGCCCCCAACGAAGAGGTAACCATCAGCGTTACCCTGCCTGGTGGCGGCGCTCCTGGCATCGCCGTAGCCGGTACCGCTTCGCGCACCGTAACCACCGATGCCTCCGGTAACGCGTTCTTCAACGTTCGCGTTCCTCGCGCTACCCCGGCTGGTACCGGTACCGTAGTTGGCACCAACTCCGCTGGCACCGTGATTTTCTTCAGCGAGTTCCAGATTGCTGGCCGCGCAGTTCACCCGGCTGCTGGCTAAATCTAGCTCGGTTCGCCACTAATTTGGCAACAAGCTCGTAGGTGAGGGGGAGAGTCAGAGGCAATTCTGGCGCTCCCCCTACACCACTGTTACCCACAATTGTTACCCACTTTTTTAAAAACTATTTATTTGGCGGTTTGAATCTCAATGGCACGGTCTCGGAAAATTTTTAAGTCTCCGGTATTTCTTGGCCTCGGCGTATTTGGCCTCACGATGCTCGGCATCTTGGTGGCATTCGGCTTACAGTTTGGCCGGGCAGCAGCCAGCCAAACCGCCCCGCCCGAGTTGCCTGGCACTTACCAGGATGCTCCGGCAGAACCCGTGGTGCCTGTGGACTTCCAATCGTCAATGATTGAAGCTGTTGAAACCCCTTCCAGCTATTTCGTGTTGCTGGAGAGCCTAGGGCTGACCCCGGAAGATGTTGAAGCTTTACCCCGGCCGGTGATTGATGGCTTTTTGCCCGCTGGCCTTGGCACGGTCGGATTTGACGACCTACTCCCCCTCGCGGCAGTGCCCAATTATGACTTGACCCCAGCTTTCACCGCCCCCGATGGGGAGGCAGTATTGGCTTTGGATATGTTTACCGATGCCGTGATCGAATACCTGGAGGGCCGTTGGACCGTGGTCGGCCTAGAAGACGGTTGGGTGCGCGTCATCGTGCCGGTGGGCCGCGGCGCCCTGCCTTCGGAAGACCCGGCTGCGGTGAATCACCAAGCCGTCTGGGTGCCGGCTGAGGCTGTGACTTTGGAAGATGAACTTAACCGCATCGAAGTTAACATCAGCGACCGCCTGTTGACCGTGTTCTATAACGATGAGGTCGTCGGTTCGTTCCATGTGGGTGTGGGTGTGATTGGCCGCACCGACACCCCGCTGGGTCTATGCTCCATCATCGGGGCTGGACTCATCCAAACTGGCGCCGAGTCGCTGTTGACTTCTTGCCAGTCCGAAATGCTTGATGTTTACGCCGGTTCATCGTGGGCCACCATCGCGCTTCACGAGGGTGAGGGCTTTTCGCAAGCGACCGGCGGCGCGATTTCCAACGGCTGCGTGCGGGTCTCGGTGGAGAACTTCGCCGCCTACTTAGAGGACATCCCGGTCGGCACCCCGGTGCTGTTCACTCCGTAGACCGCTTTCGCTGAATAAGGTAGGCAATATGGTGCACGATGCAGGTAATCGCTCTCGGATAAAGCCGACTTGGCTAATTGGCCTAGGGCTGCTGGCCGTCGCCACGTTGACCGGGTGTAATGCCGAACCTCAAGCATTGGTTGCTCCGCCGGTGGCTGAAGTTGTCGAGACTCCCGAGTCTGAACCAGAAGAGATCCCGGTCGAAACGCCAGAACCAGCCCCGGCCCCGGAAGACCCATTCGAGGCGATGCTTTGGCATCTGCACTTAACCTCCGCACAATTGTTTGACCTTCCCCGGCCGGTGATTGACACCATCTTGCCCGCTGGGCTGGGCACGGCTGGCCCCGCCGATTTACTGCCCTTGGCAGCGGTTCCCAAGTTTGACTTAACCCCGGCGTTTAACCAGCCCGGCGATGCTGACCCAGTTTTGGCTTTGGAAATTTACTCCGACCTGGTGATTGAGCCGATTGAGGCCCGTTGGACCGTGGTTGGGCAACAGCCCGGTTGGGTACGAGTTATCGTGCCGGTTGGCCGCGGCGCCTTGCCCTCAGTTGACCCCGAGTCCGTGAATCATCAGGCGGTTTGGGTGCCCGAGGATGCCGTTACTCTCGAACCGGAAACTAACCGGGTCGAAGTTAGCGTCTCGAATCGTCGGTTAACGTTATTCAACGGGGACGATGAAGTCGCGTCCTTCCCGGTCGGCGTGGGCGTGGTCGGCGTGACCGACACCCCGCTGGGCCTCTGCTCCGTCATCGCCCGTGTGGTGATCCAGACCGGTGCCGAGTCGCTACTCACTTCCTGTCAATCTGAGCGGCTGGACGGTTTCGCTGGAGCCGACTGGGCCACCGTAGCCGTGCATGAAGGCTCCGGGTTCTCCCTGTCTCAAGGCGGTGCGGTCAGTAACGGCTGCGTGAGGGTGCCTCCGGTCAAGTTTGAGACGTACCTGGAAGACCTCAATATTGGCACCCCCGTCCTCTTTGTCCCCTAAAATTTCGGACTGTTTGGGCGATCTGCCGCGTTATCGCCGCCGCTCATGGGCCATATGCCCAATTCGCTCTCGCTCTGCCGCGCCATCTCATCCCAAACACTCGCGAAATTACATATCGCGCTAGACGCGTTTTTACTTGGGCCGGGCGACAGCTCACCACGCTAAGCGCCTTTTTACCTGGGGCGCCATCTCATCCCAAACACTCGCGAAATTACGTATCACCGCGCTAGGCGCGTTTTTACTTGGGCCGGGCGACAGCTCACCACGCTAAGCGCCTTTTTACATGGGCGCCATCTCATCCCAAACACCGGCGTAATCAGTACCTGCCCACACCGTCGCGCGGCGAGAACTGCGAAGTGGAAACGGAAATAGGCGACACTTTTGGAACTTTTTTGGCCTTTTACGGAGGGGGGGGGGGCTTCTTCAAGTTCTGAATAGGGTTAGCTTCCGTGTTAGGTGAACTACCACCGAACTTTGACAAGGAGTTACTATGAATCTGCGACGTAAGATCGCCGCTACCTTGGCTGGCGCCTCCGCTGCATTTTTGGTAGCGGGTTTGGCCGTATTTGCGCCTTCCGCCGCCGTCGCTGCGGATGCACCGTACCTAAACCCCAATCCCCCTGTTGCTGGCACTCCTGCGGCACTAACCGATGGCACCACTCCAACCGCATGGTGGATTGCCCCTAATTGCGATGGGACGTTCTGGTCCCTCGCCCAAACGGGTGGAGCCAGCTACACGCCAGCAACCGGCGACATTGGCAAGTGTGTTGTAGTACAGTCCGGGGCCTCCTTTTTCATTAGTCAACCCATCGCGGCAGTTTATGCCGGCCCGGTAACCCCGATAACCCCCGGCGTGGGAATCCCGGTTCCACCGGGCTTGGCACCACTGACCCCCATCGTTCCGGCGCAACCCGCCACCCCATCTAGCCCGGCAAGCCCCCAATGCGGTACGCATGAGGCGGCATCGGGTGGTGTAGCTCTCCCCGGTGGTGGCGGCTCGGTTGCTCCCGGTGGCCTGTTCCGTGTTCGCCTCACCGCCGGCGCGAATGAGCATGTGGCGCTCGCAGTTTCGTATCCCGGCGCTAGCGCCGCGACCGTCTTGGGTGGCACTACCGATGGTGATGGCAATGCGTTCTTCAACATCCGGGTACCGCGTCGCACCGCCGCTGGAGCGGGCACCATCCAAGGCGCCAGTGCTGATGGCACCGTAATTTTCGATGCGTGCTTTGATGTGGCCGGCCGGGCCGTTCACCCCGCCGCAGGCTAAAATCGAATCAATCTGCTTCGTTGCTCCCGTCGCTCGTGGACGTCTGTGTCCACGTCGCTATGGGCGCGCCTGGCATCTCAATTCGATTTACTTTTGCCTGCTAACTAGCACTGTTGTCCTGAAATTTGACTGATTGAGGGAGAGAGTTGAACGCTCTCTCCCCCTTTCGCGTGTTTCGACTTTACTCGCTAGCTAAAGTTGGGTAACATCCTGATCGGGTGGAAACTCACCCCGGAGTCAATGGAGACCACTGTTGACCTCGCACTACGGATCGCCCGGCACGTACCGCCGGTGGAGGAAGAAATGGCAACTGTAACCTTTGATCATGCCACGCGCATTTATCCCGGCTCCGAAAAGCCGGCCGTGGATCAACTCAATCTGCACATTGACGATGGTGAATTCCTCGTTCTCGTAGGCCCTTCGGGTTGTGGCAAGTCCACCTCGCTGCGCATGCTCGCTGGCCTGGAAGATGTAAACGCAGGCCGCATCCTAATTGGTGACCGCGACGTTACCGACGTGCAGCCCAAAGACCGCGACATCGCGATGGTGTTCCAGAACTACGCGCTTTACCCGCACATGTCGGTAGCCGACAACATGGGCTTCGCTCTGAAGATCGCGGGCACCCCCAAAGCCGAAATCCGCCAGCGCGTTGAAGAAGCGGCCAAGATTTTGGACTTGACCGAGTACCTCGACCGTAAGCCGAAGGCGCTCTCCGGCGGTCAGCGTCAGCGTGTTGCGATGGGCCGCGCCATCGTGCGTCAACCCCAAGTGTTCTTGATGGATGAGCCGCTGTCGAACCTTGACGCCAAGCTCCGCGTCCAGACCCGTACTCAGATTGCTTCGTTGCAGCGTCGCCTGGGCGTAACCACCGTTTACGTTACCCACGACCAAACTGAAGCGCTGACGATGGGCGACCGCATCGCCGTGCTCAAAGGCGGCGTGTTGCAGCAGGTTGGTACCCCCCGCGAGTTGTACGCACACCCGCGCAACCAATTCGTAGCTGGCTTCATCGGCTCCCCAGCCATGAACCTGGGCACCTTCCCGGTAGTTAACGGGGCTGCTCAAGTTGGTGGTACTTCGCTGCCGCTGACTCCGGGCCAGGCTGCTGGTCTGACCGCTGCTGACAACGGCAAGGTTGTGGTCGGCTTCCGTCCTGAGTCGCTGGTTGTGGTACCTGCCGGTACCCAAGGTTCGTTCGGCGTTCAGGCTAACCTGGTTGAAGAACTCGGCTCCGACGCTTACCTGTATGGCACCTTGCTGGATCCCAATGCCGATCTGCACGCTGGCGAGACTGACCAAGTCATCGTTCGCGTTCCCCCGAACACTGTTCAGGCTGGTCAGCAAGTCGCGGTTACCATCAAGCCCGGTGAAGAGCATGTGTTCTCCCCGTCGACCGGTATGCGCCTCGAGTAAAAAACTCCCCATCGCGCGATCTGCTGCCTCGTAGCACTTCGCTTGTGGACCTCTCCTGTCCACGGCGCTACGGCTACGAGTTGCATCTCATCACGATGGAAAGTTTTTCCGCCTCCCTTTAACGGTTGAGGGCTGATCCTTTGGGTCAGCCCTCAATTTTTGTTGAACGGGCGAGGCTATGGGCCATCGCACCGGCCGCGCAGTCAATAGGTTGAAAAGCGACGATGCACCCCGTGTCTCACGCCGCATTTGGCTTTTTGGAAAGTGGGGGGGGGTGTGACCCGAGTCACATGCAAAGCTGGGCGGCGTCCACAGAACCGCAGCGGCGAACTGCTCCCGCTGCATTTCTACCTACGAGCCCAAGGAGCATCATGCCCAATAAAAACAGGCTATCTTCAATACTATCTGGCATTTTTGCCGCACTTCTAGTGACTGCGACTGGATTGCTAAGCACCCAATCCGCATCGGCGTATGGCGGCGAGCTTTCGATCTCGGTTAATCCCTCAACCGTTCCGCGCTGCGGCACTCTGACCGTCACGGCCTCCGGTTTTTCGAATACCGAGACGCCAACTTTGGGGTTCTATGACGTCGATACCCACCGCGGCATATTGGACGAACTTTATCAGAGAGCCCAAACCACCGGATCAGCTACCTTCACTGTGGTCATCCCCGCAGACGCGCCTCTAGGGCCCGTCGGGGTTGCGGTGTCTGCAACTACCCCTGATGCTCCTTATGGTAACTACGGGACCAGTGCTATCGTGACAATCGTAGAAGGCATTCCAGGTGTCACTTGCCCGGCAAGTCCTGGCACTCCTTCCGAACCAAGCCCCTCCGTCCCGTCAGAACCGACTCCCAGCGCCCCATCTTCGCCGGATACCAATGAAGCTCCCGTTTCCGCACCTGTCGGAACTTTCGAGGGCGCTAATGGCGGCGTAGCTCTCCCCGGCGGCGCCAACTCCGTGGCCGCTGGTAGCGCCCTCCGAGCCCGGGTCTCCGCAGGCCCCAACGAGGAGGTAACCCTAACTGTGACGCTACCCGGTGGCGGCGGCGCTCCGGGAATCGAAGTTGCCGGTACGGCTTCTCGCTCAACCACCACTGACTCTAGTGGCAACGCATTCTTCAACGTGCGTGTCCCGCGTGGCACTAGCGCCGGGACTGCGAGCCTGGTTGGAACCGATGCTTCCGGTAACGTGATATTCGAATCGTCATTCCAAATTACCGGCCGCGCCGTTCACCCAGCCGCCGGATAATCTCCACGCTCTGAAAATATCGGAGGGTTAGCTCGAACCGGGCTAGCCCTCCGTTTTAATGCCCGATGTATTGCTGCATCTTTTGCTCTAACCGATTATCCAAGCTTGCATAGCTTTGGAAGCAAGTGTGGCTAAAGCGGAATCTGCTGGCTCAACAAAGTCGACGGTTACCGTTTAAGGTTAGCTCGTGGAGTCAACGCTGAAGATCACGGCGGCCCAGCCGGAAACCGGTTTGCTGGAATTGCCGTGGCGGTTGCCGCTGGAAGAGTGGCCAGAAGACATTTTGGCGGCCCTCCCCCGAGGCATTTCTCGGCACGTGGTTCGGTTTGTCAAGCTGGGCGGCCGAGTGCTGGCCATTAAAGAGACTCGCGGCCACTTCGCATTCCGCGAGTATGAACTGCTCCGTACGCTCGGCAAACTTGACATCCCGTGCGTTACCCCGGTTGCCGTAGTGAGCGGCCGGACCAGCGAGACCGGGGAAGAACTCGGCAGTTGCATCGTTACGGAACACCTGCCTTTCTCACTGCCTTACCGAGCATTGTTCAGCCAGGCTCTCCGCGAGGAAACCGGCCACCGGCTGATTGACGCGCTGGCTGTTTTGCTGGTACGCCTGCATTTGCAGGGTTTCTACTGGGGTGATGTTTCGCTTTCAAACACTCTGTTCCGTCGCGATGCCGACCGCTTTGCCGCCTACTTGGTTGACGCCGAAACCGGCGATTTACATGAGGAATTAACCAAAGGCCAGCGGGAATATGACGTGGACCTGGCCCGCACCAACATCATCGGCGAGCTATTTGACCTGGAAGCTGGCGACTATCTCGATGAGGATTTCGATGCCATCAAAGTTGGCGATGACCTGGTAAAACGTTACAACGAGCTCTGGTCTGCCTTGACCGATGTGGAGAGCTACCCCACCTCCGAGCCGTGGCGCATCAACGAGCACATTCGGCACCTTAACGAGTTGGGCTTTGATGTGGCCGAGTTCAACATGACGCACGATGCCAGCGGCAGCTACGTCAAAGTTGAGCCGAAAGTGGTTGACGCTGGCCACCACTCCCGGCGGCTATTGCGCTTGACCGGTTTGGATGTCCAGGACAGCCAGGCGCGCCGGATGCTTAATAGCATTGATGCGTGGCGCGTACAGATGAAACCGGTGCCGAGCTCTGAACAGATCGCGGCCCACGACTGGCTGGTCAATGTTTACGAACCCGCATTAGCGCAAGTCCCCAGAGAACTGCGGGGACGGCTGGACCCGGCCCAGATTTTCCACGAGATTCTGGATCATCGTTGGTATCTCTCCGAAGAACGCGGCGCCAGTGTCCCGATCGTGGAAGCCGCCCAGCACTACGTTGAGAACGAGTTGCGCAACAAACGCGATGAAGCTGCCGTGCTGCAGAAGCTGCCGGGTGACACTGAGATCTTCTTCTTGAACCAGTCGCTGCTGGCCAATGAGTCAACGGGCGAATTGGCTGCGATGGAGGCGATTGAGGCGGAAGATGCTGCGATCTTGCAGTTGCTCCGTGATGAATCGTCCGTTGATGTCACCCCTACGGCGCATCGTCCCGACCCGCTGGCGGTTGAGGCGGAGGTGGCTGCCACCCTGCAAAGTTCTGCGGATGCGAAGAACCCAAAGGCTGGCGAAACGCAAGCGGGCGGCGAGGCCCAATCGGGTGCAGCGCGGCCAACTAAAGGCAAGTCGAAAGATGATCGGATGGACACTAAAGAATTGCCGCCCGTACCGCCTACGCCAACCCGGCCCTCCATCCGCGAGCGCCAAATCAAAAAGCCGACCGGGGCTTAAACCTGCCGCGAACGTCTTTATTCGGCAATTTCGGCAGCGACCATCCATTGCTGCTCTAGCTCGTCCCGCTCGGCAGCTAATTGCCGTAATTGCTGGTCAGCCTCGGTGACGGAGTCAACATCGGTAGGATTGTCCGCAATTTTTTGATGGAGTTTGGCTTCTTCATCTTCTATTTTGGCAAGTCGTTTTTCGATCCGGGCAATATCTTTCTTAGCTTGCCGAATCTCCGCCGCTGCCGTTGATTTCCGCAACTCGCCTGCTGCGCCTGCCTCGTCGGCTGCCCGTACCGCGCCTGCTGCGCGAGTCGCGCCAGCGGAACCGCCAACCGGTTGAGCTAGCCGTTTGGCCAAGTACTCATCAACCCCGCCAGGCAGATCCACGATGCGGCCGTCGCCGTACATGGCCCACTGCCGGTCCGTGATCCGCTCCAACAAATAACGGTCGTGGGAAACGACCACCAAAGTGCCACTCCAGGAGTCCAGTAAGTCCTCGACCGCGGCAAGAGTATCAGTGTCCAGGTCGTTAGTCGGCTCGTCCAACAGCAGCACGTTCGGCTGACTGACTAGCAACCGCGCCAGTTGCAACCGCCGCCGCTCGCCCCCGGACAATTCGCTGACCCTGGTATGCGCCCGTTCTCGGGTAAAGCCCAACCGCTCAGTAAGTTGCGCAGCGGTGAGCTCGGCAGCCTTGTTATTACCGACCGATGTGCGGCCCATGAACGCCGCCCCATCTTTAGCAACCGTAATGGTGCCCTTTTCCTGCTCAATGACTTGAACTGCGGTCAGATGCGCCAGCGGTTCCAGTTCTGCTGCATTTTGGCTTAGCTCAGCCACCTCCACGGTTTTGCCGCGCTTCACGCGACCCGCATCGGGCGTTAACCGACCGGCCAACATTGCCAGCAGCGTAGTTTTGCCCGCGCCATTTACCCCGACGATGCCATAGCGGTCGCCGGGGCCGAGCTGCCAGGTTTGATGCTCGAATATTTGCTTGTCCCCAAAAGCCTGGCTGACATTGTCCAATTCCAGCACATCTTTACCGAGCCGCCTAGTGGCTAATTTGGTGAGCTCCATCGAATCGCGAGGCGGTGGCTCGTCGGCGATTATCTCGGCGGCGGCGTCCAGGCGGAACTTCGGCTTGGAGGTCCGGGCCGGGGCGCCGCGCCGTAACCAGGCTAACTCTTTGCGCAGCAAATTGTTGCGTTTTTCATTGGCGACTGCAGCTTGCCGCGCCCGCTCGGCCCGAGCCAAAATGTACGCCGCGAAACCGCCTTCGTACTCGGCCACTCCCCCGTTAGTGTTGGGCGCGCTGGCGGAAATCGTGGTCGGAACCACCTCCCACATTCGGTTGCAAACGGCATCCAAAAACCAGCGGTCGTGGGTGACCACCACTAATGCCCCGCTGGCGCCCGGTTTACCGTACCGCGCCACCAAATGTTTGGCCAGCCAAGCCACCCCCTCAATGTCAAGGTGGTTAGTCGGCTCATCCAGCAGCAACACGTCAGGGTCTTGGGCGAGCAAAGCCGCCAGAGCCACGCGCCGCCGCTGTCCGCCCGACAAGGTGTCCACCTCTTGCGACCAATCCAAATCCGGCAACAAACCATCGTGAATGTTGCGGATTGCGGGGTTGCCCGCCCACAAGTGCTCTGGGATATCCCCGTGCACCACATCCAGGATGGTTTGGCCTGGCCTGACTTGATCCCGCTGGTCCAGCAAGCCAACGGTCAGGCCACCGACTTTGGTAATCCGGCCCCCATCAGGCTCAACGATGCCGTTGATTACACGCAACAGGGTTGACTTTCCGGCTCCATTCGGCCCGACGATGCCGATCCGATCCCCGTCATCAATCCCAAGTGAGGCGCCATCAAAGAGGGTGCGCGTACCGAACCGCAAGCGAACCTGGTCCACCCCAACTAAATGCCCCACGCGCCCATCCTAGTCAGTGGCGCTCGGCGATAGGCGAAAATAGGTGTTCCTAGCTTGGTATTTTAGGATGTCGTCATGGCCCAGTTTGACATGCCGCTAGAGCAACTGCGTGAGTACCGCCCGGTAATTGCTCAGCCCGCTGACCTCGAAGAGTTCTGGCTCAACTCGTTGGCCAAAGCGCGGACGGCAGCGCGAGGCGGCACGCCGATTTTGCACCGGGTGGACACGGGCCTAACTGCCGTCATCGTGGACGATGTCACGTTCCCTGGGTTCGCTGCCGATCCGGTTAAAGCTTGGCTAATCCGGCCTGCCGGGGAAGCGCCGGTCAGCGGATGGCCCGTTATCGTGCAGCTAATCCCCTATGGTGGCGGGCGCGGGTTACCGCACGAACACCTCAAATGGGCAGCCGCTGGTTATGCTCACCTGATCGTGGATGCTCGAGGCCAGGGCAGCCATTGGGGCAGCGGCGGTGAAACCGGTGACCCACACGGGCGCAGCGCTTCGGTCGGCGGCTGGCTCACCTCCGGTATTGACGATCCGCATCATCATTACTATCGCCGCTATTACCTTGATGGCGTGCGGGCGGTTGACGCCGCGCGCGCAATCCCTGGCCTGGACGGTACCCGGATTGGACTGCTCGGCACTTCACAAGGTGGCGGCGGCGTGATCGCTACCGGGGCGATCCTCTCAATGGCAGGTGAACCCGTTTCGGCAGTGATGACCAATGTACCATTCTTGTGCAATTTTCAGCGTGCGGTGCAAATTGTGGATTCCCGCCCTTATGGCGAAATCAGTCAATTACTTTCAGTGCGCCGGTCACCGGAATTCGAAGAGGTGGTTTGGCACACCCTGTCTTACCTGGACTGCGCTATTCTGGCGAAGTATGCTACCGAGCCAGCGCTATTCTCGGTTGGCTTGATGGATGTTACCTGCCCTCCCTCTACCGTGTTCGCGGCCTACAATGTTTGGGGTGCGGAAACCGGGGCTAATCCGGATAAAGAGATTTCGGTTTATCCCTATAACAACCACGAGGGCGGCCAGGAGTACCACTTCAGCGAAGAGCTAGCCTGGGCAAAGCAATACATTTAGTATTACCGGCCGAAGCCTAGGTATTATCGCCAAATCCTAAGTATTCCCGCCGAAAAGCGACGTTACCGAGCCTCGGTTAAACACTTCGCTGATCGCTGCCGCTAAGACCGGAGCGATAGAGAGCACTGTCAACTTGGGGAAATGCTGCTCCGGGGAAATTGGCAGGGTGTCGGTGACAACTACCTCTTTAACCGGAGACTCTTGCAAGCGCGGGATGGCCATTTCGGACAACACGCCATGAGTAGCTGCCACGACTACCGACTTAGCGCCGGCATCCATCAGCACATTAACCGCATCAACGATGGTCCCGGCCGTGTCAATCAGGTCGTCAACTAGCACGCAATCGTGCCCAGCTACGTCACCAACCACCCGGTTAGCCTTGGAAGAATTGGGTTTGGTGACATCACGAGTTTTATGGATAAAGGCCAGGGGTGCTCCGCCGAGCTTCTGCCCCCACTCTTCCGCCACCCTGATGCGGCCGGCATCGGGCGAAACGACTGTGACGTTGGAAGTGTCAACCGTGGCTTTCACGTATTCGACCAACACCGGCAAGGCCCAAAGATGATCCACTGGACCATTGAAAAAGCCTTGGATTTGGGCAGTATGCAAGTCCACGCTCATGATCCGGTGGGCGCCGGCCGTTTCCAGCAGGTCGGCCACTAAGCGAGCCGAGATTGGCTCCCTACCGCGGGACTTCTTGTCTTGACGGGCATAACCGTAGAACGGAATCACGGCTGTGATCGCTCGCGCAGAAGCTCGCTTGGCCGCGTCCAGCATCAGCAACTGTTCCATGATGCTCTCGTTGACCGGCGCCGCGTGGGTCTGCAACACAAACACGTCGCAGCCGCGGATCGAGTCGCCGAACCGGACATAGGTCTCAGTATTGGCGAAGTCGTAAGCGGAGACGGGCAGCAAGTCAATGCCCAACTCCCGGGCCACAGCTTGGGCCAGCTCGGGGTGCGCCCGGCCAGCCGCTAACACCAACTCACGCTCACCGGAAGTGTGTAGCTTCGTGTTCACTTTGTTCCTACCTTTTAGTTGGCCGGGCTTAGATTGAGGACTTTACACTAGCGGCTGCGGCATCGGCGGCGGGCGTACCGGCGCGACGCTTAGCAGTCCAACCTTCGGAGTTATGTTGATGCGCCCGTCCGATTCCAAGCGCGCCCGCCGGTACATCTTCGGTTATCACCGAACCGGCGGCAGTGTACGCACCATCCCCGATGGTAACGGGCGCCACGATGATCGAATCCGACCCAATCCGCACTTCGTTGCCAACTTTGGTGTGATGTTTGTGCACGCCATCGTAATTGGCGAAAATCGTCGCTGCGCCGATGTTCGAACCGGTACCGATCTCCACATCGCCCACATAAGACAAGTGCGGCACCTTGGAGCCATCGCCGATCTGTGCGTTCTTGGTCTCGCAATAAGCACCGATTTTGCCGTCGGCGCCGAGTACCGTGCCGGGCCGCATAAAGGCGAATGGACCAACTTGGGCGCCTGGCCCGATGATGGTCTCCGAACCGTGCGACCGAACCACTGAAGCCCCGGCGCCGATGGTCATGTCAGTCAAAGTTGAATCCGGCCCAACTGTAGCGCCGCGAGCCACGGTCGTTTTACCGCGTAACTGCACCCCCGGCTCGATGGTGACGTCCGGCTCCAAGGTCACATCTACGTCAATCCAGGTGGTGTCCGGGTCAATCACCGTCACCCCCTGCAACATCCAGTTTTCCACGATGCGCCGGTTCAGTTCTTTGCCCAGCATGGCGAGGGTGGCTTTATCGTTGCAACCCTCAACTGAATATCGGTCAGCCGCGATAACCGCCTTAACCGGCAAGCCTTGCTTCACCGCATAATCCACGATGTCGGTCAGATAGACCTCGCCGGTCACGGCTGAAGGTTTGAGCGACTGCAACGCGGCCCGTAATACAGCCGCATCCACAGCATAAACTCCGGCGTTAACCTCGTTAATTTGCCGGATAGCTGCTGAGGCATCTTTCTCTTCGACGATGCCAATTAGGTCGCCTTTTTGGTCCCGCACCATCCGCCCATAGCCAGTGGGATCATCCAGAACCGTGGACAGCAAAGCCATTGCTGCCCCGGTTTCCACCTGGTTAGCGACGAGTTCCGCCAAGGTGTCCCCATCTAGTAACGGCACATCTGAGTAGGTAATCACCACCGGGCCGCTAATCTCGCCGTGCGCATCCAGCGCCTCCATTGCCAACTGCGCTGCGCGCCCGGTGCCTGGGATTTCATCTTGATCTGCAATGACAACCTGCGGATACAAGGCTTGGGCATGAGCAGCTACTGCATCCCGATCGTGCCTAACCACCACGTTAATCTGTGCTGGGTCTAGCTGCTTTGCGGCCTCCACAGCAAACCCCAACAGCGACCTGCCGCACACCTCATGCAACACTTTGGGCTTGGCCGACTTCATCCGAGTCCCCTGCCCAGCAGCCAAGATGACTACGGCGGCAGGCTTGACGCTCGGCTCATTGGCAGCCAGCGGATTGGCAGCCAGCGGATTGGGGGACGGCGCGGCGGTGGTTGGCATAAGTGTGACACTAAACCTTCGCACGGACAAAACGGCCATAGCTGGGCGAGAGATGCTATGGGAATCAAACATGAAATATCGTAGAGTTTTCATTATGCAAATTAAGCGGGAGTTTTGCGCGGAGAACTACACGGACATTTCGCGCGTGGTCAACGCCGGTGTTGAGCGCATCGAGCTTTGCGACAACTTGGCCGTGGGTGGCACCACACCCTCGTATGGGGTGATCGCCGCAACTGCCCGCAAAATTGCTAAGGTCGCGGCAAAAACCGGAAATAAACCTACCGTGTTATCGGTAATGATTAGGCCGCGCGGCGGGGATTTTGTTTATAACGATGCCGAATTAAAAATTATGGCGACTGATATCGCTGCGGCTAAAGATGCTGGGGCAAGGTCATTAGTATTTGGCGTGTTGGATGCCGATAACAATCTTGATGTGCCGGCTATGCGTGAATTAATGTTACTCGCCGGGCGAACTCCCGTGGTTTGCCACATGGCATTTGATTATGTGAACGATCCCAGCGCCACCCTGGAACAGCTAATTGACCTGGGAGTGTCCATGATTTTGACGCATGGTGCCCCGGCTGGGCAGCCGCTCGGAGTTGATCGGATTGCCTCACTAATTCAACAGGCTAATGGGCGGATTGACTTAATGATCGGTGGCGGGATAACTGCTGATAACTTCCAAGAATTCGCCGCAGCTACCGGTGCTAAATACGCCCACGGCACCAAAATCATTTAGGCAAATTAGCCCAAGGCGCTTGTTAAAATCTTGCGGATTTGGGCTGAGCTGCAAGAAAGAGCATGAGCGAATTGGAGGAAGACTCCATGAGCGGGTGCGATGACGCCGCAGATCACCCAAAGGCGCGAGATTTTGCGATCTCGTACAGGGCGATGCCGGTGGCCGTCGCCGCATTTAGCGACTCAGTAGTGGCCGCGATCGGAATAGCCGCGATGAGGTCACAAGTATCTTTGACCAGGCGAGATAAGCCTTTTCCTTCAGCGCCAATCACCAAAACCATTGGGTCAACCGCCAAGTGAATGTTGGCAACATCGGTATCGCCATGTGCATCTAGCCCGATGACAAAGCAGCCCGCTTTCTTCAAATCCTCCAAAGCGCGAGTCAAGTTGGTGACCCGAGCGACCGGCACCCGAGCTGCCGCTCCGGCTGAAACTTTCCAGGCGGCAGCGGTGACCCCAGCCGCCCGGCGCGAAGGAATAATCACGCCGTCCACGCCAAACGCACCTGCCGACCGCAATACCGCCCCGAGATTACGCGGGTCAGTCACCCCGTCGAGGGCGACAAACAGCGGTGCCTTGCCGAGTTTTTCACTCTTAGCTTCGGCATCATCCAGCAAATCTTCCAGGTCGAGATACTCGTAAGGCGGCATGATGGCCGCGATGCCCTGATGAACCTGCCCATCAACCAGGCGATCCAAGTCGCCGCGCGTGGTTTCCAGCAGCGGGATGCCGCGTTCGGTCGCGAGTTGCATCGCTTCTTTAGTGCGATCGTCATGATCAATACCGCTGGCGATGTGGATGGATTTCAGTGGCACCTCAGCCCGTAAGGCTTCCAATACCGAGTTGCGTCCACCGAAGCTTTCGTTGTCGCCCAAATTTTTGGCCGAACCACGTTTGGCGCCTCGCCCGCCGGTTCGGTTGGCGGCTTTCGCGGCAGCTTTTTCCGCTAATTGTTTGCGCTTGTGCGCCGGATGATAGGTGCGATCCTCGGCTTTAGGGGTTGGACCTTTGCCTTCCAACGCCTTGCGCCCCTGGCCGCCCGAGCCGACCTGCATGCCCTTTTTGCTGCCTGCTTTCCGGGTCGCCCCCGGCCGCTTGGTATTCCCCGCCATAGCGACTAATCCTACGCTAACGTCCACCGAGAACCACTGGGCGAATCTTCGATGACGATGCCAGCCGCTTTAAGTTCGTCTCGAATTCGATCAGCTTCGGCCCAGTCCTTAGCGGCGCGCGCCTCGACCCGAGCTGTCAGTTGGGCTTGGATGAGGGCATCTAGCGCTGCGGTTTGGGGGCCATTGTCATCGGAGCCGTTGGCCTGCCAATGCGGGTCGAGTGGGTCAAGGCCCAGCACATCTAGCATCGTTCGCACCTCAGCCAGTAGTTGTCGCACCTGAGCGACCTCGTCTGGTTTCGCAACCCCATGCATCCCACGATTAACTATGGAATTTCCGTACCGCACGGATTCAAAGACCACCGCCAAGGCTGCTGGGACGTTGAGGTCATCGTTCATCGCGGCGACAAATTGCTCAGGCAACTCTTGGTGCGGTAAGCCCGGTTCGGCGCCCACATTGTGAGGCACGTTGCCAGATGCCGCAAGGTACGCCTGAGCGCGAAAAACGAAATCCTTGATCCGCCCCCAGGCTGCCGCAGTTTCCGTGAGTGTGGTGTCTGACCACTCGAGCATGGAACGATAATGCGCCTGAGCGATAGCAAAGCGCACCACCGCCGGGTCCGCCTGAGATAGCAACTCAGCCGCGAGCAACCCATTGCCGAGCGACTTGCTCATTTTTTCGCCCGATGCCGTAATCCAAGCACTGTGCATCCAGCGGCGCGCAAACGGGCGGCCCGCCGCGCGAGATTGGGCCTGTTCATTCTCATGATGCGGAAAACGCAGGTCCAAACCGCCGCCGTGGATATCAAACTCCGGGCCGAGATACCGGCCAGCCATCGCAGAACATTCCAAGTGCCAGCCAGGGCGACCGCGCCCCCACGGGGTTTCCCACGATGCAGTCTCAGGCTCCCCGGGTCGCGGGGCTTTCCAAAGCGCAAAGTCGTACGGTGAATGTTTCTCCGCCTCAACGCCAGGGTTGTCGGTATCGGCTGGCGCTTCCGGTACCAAATCGGCCAGCTTCTGCCGAGTCAGCTCCCCATACTGCGGCCAACTAAGCACGTCAAACCACACATTGCCCGGCCCGGTCGCATACGCATGGCCAGCCTCAATCAACTGAGCCATCAGCTCAATCATCTCTGGCACATGGCCCGTGGCCCGCGGTTCATAAGTTGGTCGGATAACGTTTAACGCATCGTACGCTTTAGTAAAATGTTGCTCGTTGGCGTAAGCGTGCGCCCACCAGTCCACGCCTGCATCGTTCGCTTTGGCCAAAATCTTGTCGTCAATATCCGTGACATTACGAATTAACGTCACATCATTTCCCGACCGCTCCAGCCAACGCCGCAGAATGTCAAACGCGATTGCCGGCCGCAAGTGGCCCACATGGGGTGCGGACTGTACCGTAGCCCCGCAAACATAAATGCCCACCTTGCCCGGTTCAATTGGAACAAACTCAGAAACTGCCTGAGCAGCAGTGTCATAAAGGGCCAAGCTCACGCCCTGACACTACCGCATTTCAAATCGGGTAATCCCATAGCTTTGCACTGGTGATGGAATTGGCGCCCACTTATTCGGTTTGGTTTAGACCAGATCAGAGATAATGGCTCTTTTTACTTCGCCGATGGCTTTGGTTACTTGGATATCACGGGGGCAGGCCTCGGTGCAGTTGTAGGCCGTGCGGCAGCGCCATACGCCTTGCTTACCGCTTAAAATGTTCAAGCGCTCGGCAGTGGCATCGTCCCGAGAGTCAAAAATGAATCGGTGGGCATTTACGATGGCGGCGGGGCCGAAGTATTTCCCGTCCACCCAAAATACCGGGCAAGAAGTGGTGCAAGCGGCACACAGAATACATTTGGTGGTGTCTTCATAACGCATTTGTTGCGCGGGAGTTTGTAAGCGTTCAGTTGTGGGGTTGTTATTGGCATCCGTAATTAAGAACGGTAATACTTCCCGATAGGCGGCAAAGAATGGTTCTTGGTCAACAACTAAATCTTTCATCACAGGTAAACCTTTTAACGGTTCAATTGTGATCGGCTTATTGATTGGTAAATCTTTTATTAGAGTTTGACAGGCCAACCTGTTTTTACCGTTTATCCGCAAGGCGTCAGAGCCACAAATGCCGTGGCCACAACTAAATCGGAACGTTAATGAGCCATCGTAATCGTCTTTAATGTGCTTTAGTACATCCAGGATACGATCGCTAGGCCGGGCGAAAATCTGCCAATCTTGCCAGTAAGCCTTGGAGTTAATGGCCGATTCGGGATTGAAGCGGCGGACTCGGATGGTGACCCGCGTTTTGCCCACAGCTTCTGGACCCATTGCATCAGGCCCCATTGTTTCGGAACCCGCTGCCCGCTGATCAACGGCCGAGGTTTTCTTGTGGGAGTAGAAGAAAGAAACCATTAATAGACTCGTTCCATTGGTTCGTAGCCTTGCATTACCACCTCTTTTTTCACGATCTGAATTTGCTGTTGGGTTGCTCTATTGGCTGAAAAATTCCCTGAATCACTAGCAGGCGAAAGTAAATAAGTTAGCGAATGATGCATAAAGTTTTTATCATCCCGGTTAGGGTAATCTTCTCGAAAATGCCCGCCTCGGGATTCTTGCCGCGCTTTGGCAGCCGCCACCATACATTGTGCAATGTCAATTAGATAACCTAATTCGACAGCTTCCATCAATTCAGTGTTATAAATTAGGCTCCGGTCTTCGACTGCTACCGCCCGGTATTGATGCCTTAATTCGGAAATGTTGGCGTAAGCTCGGTGCAGTGTTTCTTCGGTGCGGAACACAGCCGCATCTTGATCCATTGTTTCTTGCAAGGCCCGGCGCACCGAAGCAATCCGGGCACCGCGCGGTCGGTTGCGCAACTCGTCTAACCGAGCGGCAGTTGGTGCGGCATCGTCTCTGGTCAACCGAGCAGGCAGCGGCTGGGAAAGCGCGAAAGCTGCGGCGGCATCACCCGCCCGTTTGCCGAAAACCACCGTTTCTAGCAGCGAATTGGTACCCAGCCGGTTGGCTCCATGCACCGAAACACACGCCGTTTCCCCACAGGCGAATAGGCCGGGGACTGTCTGATATTCGGAAAGCCCATTTACCCGAGAGTTCTCGTCCGATGGGACTAGGCCGCGGATGACCTCGCCATTCAAAGTAGTTGGAATGCCGCCCATCGTGAAATGTGCTGTGGGGTAGGTCGGCACCGGCTCGGTGTACGGCTCCACACCCAGGTAGGTGCGGGCGAACTGAGTGATGTCCGGCAGCTTGGCATCAATTACGTCGCGCGGTAAATGGGTGACATCTAAGTAAACATAATCCCGGTTAGGGCCGCAGCCTCGCCCTTCCCGCACCTCGTTGGCAATCGCCCGAGACACGATGTCGCGCGGCGCCAAGTCCTTAATTTTGGGGGCGTAATTGACCATGAACGCCTCACCGGTATTGTTCCGCAAGATGCCGCCTTCGCCCCTGGCCGCCTCCGAAAGTAAGATGCCCAGCCCGGCCAGACCGGTGGGGTGAAACTGCACAAACTCCATGTCCTCTAGCGGAATGCCAGCCCGCAGCGCCAAACCCATCCCGTCGCCGGTCAGGCAGTGCGCGTTTGAGGTCGTTTTGAACACGCGGCCCGCTCCCCCGGTGGCCAGCACAATGGAGTTGGCAGCAAACAAATGCAGTTTTCCGGTGGCTAGTTCGTAAGCGACGATGCCGTGGCGTGCAGCGTGCGCTTGCTCGTCGGCGTAGCCGTGGCGTGCAGCGTGCGCTTGCCCCGCTGGGGCACCTTGCCCGTCGGCGTAGCCGTGGCGTGCGCCATCTAGGATTAGCTCTAAGGCATAGAACTCGTTGAAAAACTCGACTTCGTTTTTGACACAGTTTTGGAACAGGGTTTGCAGGATCTGATGTCCGGTACGGTCGGCTGCGTAGGCCGCCCGCTGCACTGGTGCGGCACCATGCTCCCTGGTATGCCCGCCGAATTTGCGCTGGTCAATGTGGCCGTCGGGCGTCCGATTGAAGGGCAGGCCCATGTGCTCCAGTTCGATGACAGCGCCCGGCGCCTCGCTAGTCAAAACTGCGGCGGCATCCTGGTCAACTAAGTAGTCCCCGCCTTTGATGGTATCGAAGGTGTGCCATTCGACGGCATCTTCCTCCACGTTGCCCAGCGCTGCCGCGATGCCGCCTTGCGCCGCTCCGGTGTGTGAGCGCGTGGGGTAAAGCTTGGTGATGACGGCCGTATGTGCTTGAGTGGAGGCACTGAGAGCGGCCCGCATCCCGGCCCCACCAGCCCCGACGATCACAACGTCGAAATTGTGAATTTCAATCATTTGCTAAACCTTTAGTTGCGCTTCGCGAACCTGCCGCAGGTTGCCGGATGACTTTGCTGGTCATGGGACTATCAAAATCGGAGCTTGAATGACTGGTGGCGGCCAATGGCTGCAGAAAGCAGGTAATAAATGTGGCGCAGCGCCCGGCGGGCAAGGGTCAAGCGTGAATATAACTAATACGCCCAAAGCCACCATAATAAATGTGACTAAGTAAAGTAAACCTTTTAGGAATAGCCGCACCCCGGCAGTTCGAGAATAATCATCAATTAGGGTCCGCACCCCATTGGCCCCATGTACCATCGCTAATAGCAATAACAATAACGACCAAGTTTGCCAGAATGGACTCGCCCATTTGCCAGCCACAAAGGCGAAGTTTATTTGGCGCACCCCTTCGCCTAGCATCAAATTGGTAATGAGATGCCCGGCTACTAGAACAATTAGCAAAATGCCGGAACCTCGCATAAACAACCAACCGGCGGTTTCCCGGAAATTGCGCCGGATTGCACCCCGCTTTAGCTCGTTGTTCAAGTAGTTCTGACGCGGATTAGTTTGGCGATTAGTCAAGGCAGGGATCGGGGCAAGCGCCATAGCTAGGTAGAAATAGGGAAATCCGGGCTGAGGAGCATCGTAAATTGTGACGCTAAAGAATGCTTTAATAAAATGAACCGGCAAGAATATTGCCATTACCGCTGCGAATAAAACTAAGACACCATAAAACATTAACCGTTGATAACGGGCACCCCAGCTAAATGCGTCCATCAAAATGATGCGAATCCCGTTAAATGCATGCAAAGCTACCGCAGCAACAATTCCGGCTTCCCCAATTGCCATAATTGGCGTGTGGTACATCCCGATAACTTGGTTATATGCTTCCGGTGCCAACCGGACTAATGCGGTATCGAGAATGTGTACCACTAAGAAAACGAAAATTGCGACGCCGGTAATCCGGTGCAGCAGCCAGGCCCACATGCCCTCGCGCCCTCGGTACAGCGTGCCGACTGGCGTTGACCTATTCCCCCAGGACCAAGCCGAACCACTCACATGTCGAACTTATCCCGCGAGCGGGTGCGAAAACGCCGTGCCTCGCCAAAGCGGACCGAATTAGCCGCGGAGCTCGAATTTGCAGAGCTTCCGCCAGACCCCATCATCGTGATGCCGATAGAGCCAGAGGGCATCGGCAGAAAACCGGGCATTGAGGTGGGCGAAGTCTGCCTCAGCTTGGTCCAACATTAACTCCGGGACGCCATGAGCCAGGGTGACATGAGCGTGATAAGGGAACCGCTGGGTTTGGGCGAGCAGTCCGCGAGTAACCTGAGCAGCCAAGTTTTGACATTCGGCCGCTCCCTGGTCCACATTGACAAACGAGACGGGCGATATTGGACGGAAAGTTCCGGTGCCATTCAGGCTGACCTGGAACTTGGGGATTTGGTCACAGGCATTGTCCAACGCGACGATGACAGCCGGGATGTCTTTGATCCGTACTGCAGTAGGCCCAACCAGTGTGATGTGCGGCGGGATCATTTCGGCGTATTCATCGCCATAGCTAATCCGCGCTGCCGATATTTCCCCAGCCCAAGGCTCTGGCACCGGGATAGACACCCCAATTCGAGTCTCTTCTGGTCCAATTCTAGGCAGGTACATAAGCGCCTCTCCTGAAACGAGACAAAGGGAGGCGACGTAGGGGGTGTTGCACCGAGCGAGTTCGGAGGAGAACGCAGCCTCGTATGAGGCGAGTACCGACGACGCTGTTTGAGCGAATGCAATTCCCCCGAGAGGAGCCGTTGCTATGCACGTTGCTATGCCGGTGGAAGCAGGCCGACGCGATGGTAGATGCGATTTAGCACCGGCTCGGCAATCGCCTGAGCTCGAGCCGCCCCATCAGCAAGAATCTCGTCAAGCTGAGCCGGGTCAGCCAAATACATCGTCGCCTTCTCTTGGAATGGAGTTAAAAACTCAACCGTGGCATCGGCTAAATCTTTCTTCAAGTAACCGTAGCCCCGGCCAGTATATTCGGCAGCGATATCATCTATCCCCCGGCCACTAACAGCCGAGAAAATGGAAAGCAAATTGGAAATACCCGGCTTTTCAGCCACATCGTAATAAACCGCATAAGATGGGTCAGCATCAGTTACGGCAGCTTTAATTGACTTAGCAGCCTTTGAAGGCGGGTCCAATAACCAGACGATGCCTTTATCGCCCGATGCCGATTTTGACATTTTTAATTCCGGGTGTTGCAAATCTTGAACTTTAGCCCCGCCCTTAACAATGTGCGGCTCGGGAACCACCACAGTGCCAGCGCCGAAACGAGAGTTTAATCGTTCAGCTAAATCGCGAGTCAATTCCAAATGTTGCCGTTGATCTTCACCGACGGGCACCAATGCCGAGTCATAAAGCAAAATGTCGGCCGCCATTAGCATCGGGTAGGCAAATAACCCAACTGTGGCCGCTTCATTCTTAGCAGATTTATCTTTAAATTGCGTCATCCGGGAAGCTTCGCCAAAACCAGTTTGGCATTGCATTAACCAACCTAATTGTGCATGTTGCGGCACTTGAGATTGCACAAAAAGAATTGACTGAGCCGGGTCAACCCCGGCGGCTAAGTACTGAGCGGCTGTCCGCCGAGTGCGCTCGCGTAAAGTTGCCGGGTCGGGATTAACCGTCAAAGAATGTAAATCCGCTACGAAATACAGCGCATCAAAATCATTTTGCAGATTAACCCACTGCCGCAATGCTCCCACATAATTACCAAGGTGCAGCGAATCTGCAGTGGGCTGCATGCCCGAGAGAATTCGGGGTCGGTTAGTCATCAGGCCACAGTAACAGGTACAGCTCCGATGAGCGCCTCTCGCAGCGCTTCGGCCTCAGCGGGTTTCAGCTCGACCACCAAGCGGCCTCCGCCTTCCAGCGGCACGCGCATGATATAGCCCTTAGTTTCCTTAACTACTTCCAACGGGCCGTCACCAGTACGGGGCTTCATCGCTGCCATAGGCCTACTCCTGCCAAATTTGCGGATGGTTTGACGGCCATTTTAAGTTATCGCAAACTGCCCGATGACCTTTTGGCCGCAGCGGCCCCCTGCTCGGGACGCAGGTTTCGACCCCCTTCGGCAATCCCGCTCAACTGCACAACCCAAGCGCCCGCTGCGCGGTGTAAGGTTGGAGAGTGAATGAGGAGCAATCGGTTGGCAACCCGCCAGACTATAACTCTCCAGACTATAACTCTCCAGATTTGGGGTTTCTGGATCTTACCGCCTGGGGCCACGGGCTAGCCACCATCAGCACGCCCGGCCCCGAATCCAACCAGGAGCCGGTGCTGCTGGACGTGTGGTACCCGCGCCCGATGCTAGGCGACCCTGGGCAAACTCATCCTCCCGTCGGATTTGAGGCGCCCTCCATCATCACCGAAGCCGTGCGGCAAGATCCAATCCGGGGGGTCGAAACCTTTGTGGTGTTCACGGCCTCCAATTTGGCCGAGCCGCCAGTGGACGTTGCCGATGCTTACTTGCGCCTGCATTTACTATCGCATCGCCTGGTCAAACCGAATACAGTAAACCTGAACGGGTTGAACGACATTTTACCCGAGGTGGTTTGGACCGACATTGGGCCCTGCCTGCCGGAAGATTTTGAACAGGTGCAATTCCGCGCCCGTACCCAAGAAGGCAAGTCACTCACCGTGCATAGCGTGGGCAAAATCCCGCGTATGGTGGACTATGTAGTACCCACAGATGTGCGCATTTCGGACCCGGATAAAGTTAAATTAGGCGCGCATCTCGCCCCTGGCACTACCGTGGCGCACAACGGCGTAGTCGAGCACAATGCCGGCACGCAAGGGCGAACTCGGGTAGAACAGCACATCGGCGCTGGTCACTTCATGCCTGCGCATCACGGGGACTCGGAGACCCGAGGCCGCGAGGCGCCGCATGTCACCAACAGCGACCACCTAGCTTATTAATGCGCCATATTGGGCGATCTGCGTCGTCATCGCCGCCGCTTATGGACCATATGTCCACGTCGCTCTCGCTCTTCTTTGCATCTCATCCCAATCTGACACATTAATAGACACACTAATAATGGGGAGGCTTTCATGTTACTTGGCGATATTCAGGCGCGAGTTCGCATTGCCTTGACCACCACGCTGACTAATGAATGGAGTTTATTCGCTCCGGCAACCGGCACCTCGCACCCGTCTGAGCGCTCAATCGCTTTCCATCTCGGTTGGTGCCTGCGCCCGTTGATTGATGAATCCTGGGACATGGACTGCGATTATCAGCGATCCGGGATGGCGCTGGAATCTTCGGTAGCTTTTGGCGATGGGATTTACCGGGCGCCGGACTTGATTGTGCATCGGCGGGGCCGGATTGGCCCGGAAGACAACCTGCTGCTGATGTCGCTTTCCGCAGACTTTGCTTCCACCCAAGAACGCACGCCCGGCATCGAACAGGTTCATGCCGTCCAGATGCGGTTCGGTTATCGCTATGCAGTTTGGGTAGATTTGCAGCTCAAAGAGGACGGGCCGGAGGGCCGGGTACGGCCGCGCTGGCAGTGGTCCACCTTGGAGGACGGGCCAGAGCGGGAGCCGCATCCGGTTTACTCGTCGCGGGAGCTGAAGTCCATTACCGATGCCATCCGGATGATGTACCTGGGGTAGTTCTCAGCTTTTTGGTTTCGACGGACTTAGCCGCTGGGACGATAATCGAATCGCCAGGATACTACTCGAATATAGTATCGGTAATGGGTTTTTCGGCTTTGGCCTTGGTGTGCTTCCGGTCTTTCATCGGAACATAGTCGCGCTCATCCACCCCGACATAAAGCTGCCGAGGCCGCCCAATCCGCGTATCTGGATCGCGAATCATCTCTCGCCACTGGGCAATCCAGCCAGGCATCCGGCCCATCGCAAATAATGGAGTAAACATGGAAGGCGGGAAACCGATAGCCCGATAAATCAACCCGGTATAGAAGTCAACATTAGGGTATAAATTGCGAGAAACAAAGTAATCATCATTGAGCGCAATTTCCTCCAGCTCCATCGCGATTTCAAGCAAATTATCTTCCACATTTAAAGCCTTCAATACTGAATCCGCATGGCCTTTCACAATTTTAGCTCGCGGGTCATAAGACTTATAAACCCGGTGGCCAAATCCCATCAGCCGCACGCCATCGCGTTTATCTTTGACTTTGCTAACGAACGATGCCACCGACTCCCCGCCAGCCGAAATTTGCGAAAGCATATCCAATACTGCTTCATTAGCGCCACCGTGCAGGGGCCCGGATAACGCCCCGACCCCGGCAGCAACCGAGGCATAAACCGAAGCATTAGATGACCCCACCAGCCGGACAGTTGAGGTAGAACAGTTTTGCTCGTGGTCGGCATGCAAAATAAGCAGCTTATCCATCGCGTTTACCACTGCCGGGTCCACATCGTACGGTTCAAACGGGTTAGCAAAACACATACGCAAAAAGTCCTCAACATAGCTGCGCATCGTGTCAGGATATAAAAAGTTTGCCGAATTAGAAGCCCGAAATACATAAGAAGTAATGGTGCGGATTTTGGCCAAAATCAATACGGTCGCCAAGTCAACCGCTTCATCATCGTGCGGGTCTAAAGATTCCGGGTAGAAAGTACCCATCGCACTCATAGCTGAATCCATTAACGCCATCGGGTGCCCGTTTTTGGGGAAAGAATTCAAAAACGCCCGGTAATTTTCGGGCACTAAAGTGTGGCGGCTAATTTGCGTTTGAAAGTTCTTTAATTGCGACTCAGAAGGCAGTTCCCCATAAATGAGTAAATAAGCCACCTCCAAGAAACTTGAAGATGCCGCCAATTGCTCAATTGGATAACCTCGATAACGCAGAATTCCAGCATCGCCGTCAATGTAAGTAATTTGCGAGGTAACTGCGGCGGTATTCATGAAGCCGGGGTCGAACACCACTTTGTTGGTTTGCTTCAACAGCGACTCAACATCAATTCCAGATGGCCCCTCCGTGGGAGCGATAACGGGCAGGTCTAGGTGCTGGCCTTCGAACTCCAAGCCCACCGACTCCTCGGTGGGCTTTTGCGAGGTGCGCAGCGCTTTCGGCTTCTCCGCGGGCTTACCCTCAGCCTTCCCCACCGGCGCGCCCCCAAGCTGCTCGACCGGATTTCCTGCCGAGGCAGAGCCGAGCTGATCTGTCGCGATTTGCGACACTTGAGGGGCCGCAGTCCACAGTTCACCCTCCAAAGGCTGCACGGAATCACCGTTAGTCATATGAATAGCGTAATGTACCTCCCTATGGCGGGAACAAATCGAGGGGAATTCGATTGGCAGCAATTTAGCGTCGGCGACCGCATCGTGCTGCGTTTTCGGCTACCGGAATCCGACGGAATTGCCCTGTCCACACCTAAAAGGTTCAGCGATGTTCTAGGGCTAGTTCAAGAAAATAACCAAATCGCGGTTACCGTGCAAAAGGATGCTGCCGGTTATGATCGAGACGATGACGCAGGCATCGTGACAGTGCCGTGGATTGATGTGGAATCAGCCAAAAAGGTGCCACCACGCCCGAAGCACAGCCAGGTTCACACCTTTGATTACCGGGCCGCCGGGCGCCGCAACAACGGCACCCTTAACACGCAAGTGCCCATTTCAATGTTAGCCAAGATGGCTTCCCTAGATGCCGCCATTGAACCCACGATTTTCAGTGCTCCGGTCAAATACTCAATGCGCGACATGGCGCGCGAGGCCGGGACCACGGTAGAGCACGTTTTTAACCTAACCCGCTGGATCGGCTCTAACCCCGCCGATGCCGACAAAGTGGGTTACACCGACCTTGACCTTGATGCCGTGAAAAACGCGGTCGCGTTCGCCGCTGCCGAGCAGATTGACGATGCCACCATGAGCACCCTGTTACGCGGCATGGGTTTCTCAATGGAACGGCTCACCACTCGGCAAATCGAAGCCATGATCCAGCACAACGTGGATGTTTTAGGGATGGGCGATACCGAGGCGCGGTTGACTGCGACCGCCCAAGTACCGCACCAAGCCGAAAAGGTGCTGGCTATGCTGGCGCACGTTTACCGGCGCCATCTAGCAATTTCCACTCGGCGCCTGACCACCGAGGCGATCACCCAGCGCGGCTTGACCAGCAACGATGACGATTTTCCGCTTATCCGGGCGGTAGGTTTTGCGGACTTGGTAGATTTCACTTCGCGAACCGAGAAAGCTACCGCCCAAGAGTTTACCGACTTAATCCATAACTTCCGTGACACCGTGTGGGATATCGTCAACAAAGGCCGTGGCCGCACCATCAATTTCATCGGCGATGCCGTATTTTTTGTGGCAGATACCATTGAGGAAGGGGCGGAGATTGCGCTTAACCTCGCTGCGCCGGGCGCTTTAGGGATTAGTGGTCAAGTTCGCGTTGGATTGGTTTGGGGGCGCATCATCGCTACGTATGGCGACGCCTATGGCCCAACCGTCAATTTGGCCTCGCGGTTATGCGCCGCCGCCACCCCTGGTGAAGTATTCATCGGGCCGATCGCTACCCGCATGCTAGGCCGCTACCCCGAGTATGACGTGATGCCGCAGCCCAAAGTGGAGGCGCGGGGCATCGGATGGGTCAATACCTCCCGGTTACGTCGGGCAAATGATGCCCGTACAGCTCAAGACACCTCAGCCGAAGTCAGTTCTACCGCAGCCCGGTCCGCTACCGCTGGCCCCGGTGATCAAGGAGACTCAACCGCAGCATCGCTCCTAGATGACCTAACCGACTTAACCGGATTGACCGATACTGACGCGCCACCAGACGAATAATAGCTCCGACCTGATTAGGATTGAGAGTTTAGCGTCAAAATGCTTGGCGCTTATTCGACCAGCATTGGGGGTTCTCACGATGGCGCTGCTACCAGACCGCAGAGTTCGCGCGGAATCCCCGGTTGACCTGGCAGCTCTTGCCGTACTCGACGCGAAAATAGATGCCGAGGTGGTGGGTGAAGCCAAATACGACTTCAACGAGTTGGCCGAACTCAGCGGCTGGGGGCTGGACGACCTTTCCGACATTTGCCTGTGGAGCGGCACTCCCCCGGCAGCCCCTGGCGAACAGGTTTATGCCGACCTGGATCTAAATGGCCTAATCGCGCTGCGCGAATTAGCCGAGCGGGAAAACTTCGACAATGAAGCCGTGGGCACCTTGGCCCGGTCAATTAGCTATTCTATGGAGCGGCTAGCTCTCACCCAAGTCGAATCCATCGTGCATCGTTTGGGCAAAAAGGGACTTTCCGATACCGCTGCCCGGGTGGCTGCCGCCGAGTATGCCCCCACCCAGAGCGATGCGTTGTTGGAGCAGATCGGGGTGCTGTGGCGCCGCCATTATGCTGCCGCGATCCACCGGCTCACCACGGAGACTATCTTGTTACGCGGCGTCAGCGACGATGACCAGCAATTCCCGCTAATCGTGGGTGTGGGTTACGCGCGAATCGTTGATTTCACCGAAAAAACCGCCGGTTTTGGCGTGGCCGGCTATGCCAACTTCGTCCAAGATTTCAATAATCGCGCCGCTGACATCGTGAATGCCACCGGTGGCCGCGTGGTCAAGCTGATGGGCGACACCGTGGTTTGGGTTACGGCACACGCGGACACCTCCGCCGAGATTGCGCTGCAACTAGCCCGGTTGAATGAGATTGGGTTTGATGCCCAACTTCAGGTAGGCGTTACCTGGTGCCGCGTGCTTTCATTGCATGGTGACCTCTTTGGCCCTGGCGTGAACTTGGCCAGTAAGCTATCCGAGCTTGCGCCCGCTGGTGAGGTTTATATTGACGATGCCGCCGCCGGGCAATTTGTCCGCAACCCCCGGTACACCATCAAGCCCCAGCCCGAATTGGAAGTTAAGGGCTTAGGGTCCGTCCGGCCTTGGATTTTGCAAGATGCCACTAACAAATAATCCCGAACACCGGGAAAACGCATATTTGATGCCGAGCCCGGATCGCGAGTTTGTCATGCTGAAACGGATGGCTAAGCTCGAAGCGGCGATCGAACCGGCGATTTTCGATAGTCCGCCAAAATACAACACGGAAGAATTCGCCCAGCGGGTGGGGATGAGCCGCGCCGAAATGGAGCGCCTGGCTCGCTCCATCGGGCAACCTTTAGCGGATACGCCCCAAAAGCGCTACACCGATTCCCATGTGGATGCCGTTGGTAAGGCGCTGCTATTTGCGGAAGCCGAAGGGTTGACGCCCGATGAATTGGCTGCCCTGGTGCGCAATATGGCCGCCGCGATGGAGCGGCTAGCGGCTCGGCAAGTCGAATTCATCGTGCAAAAAATTGCCGCCACGGAACAGGTTAGCGATACTGAAGCTCGGCTGCGGGCGGCCGAACGCACCCCTCGGCAAGTGAATTTGTTATTGCCATTGCTCACCCACGTTTATCGGCGATACTTTGCGAGCACTTTGAAGCACTTAACGGTAGATGCCATTGCGCAGCGTGGATTGAACAATAACGATGCCGACTTCCCGTTAGTGCGGGCTATCGGGTTTGCGGATTTAGTTGACTTCACTGCCCGGATTGAGAACTATTCACCTAACGAGCTCAGCGACCTCGTTCGCAATTTCCGGGCGATTAGCTGGGACATCGTCAAGAAAAACAACGGTCGGGTAGTCAATTTCATCGGCGATCAAGTGTTTTTTGTGACGGATAGTTTGACCGATGGGGCGAATATCGCTTTGGCCTTAACTGCCCCAGGCACTTTCCTTGAATGTGGTGAAGTCCGCGCTGGCCTAGGCTGGTGCCGGGTAATCACCACTGAAGGTGACGTGTTTGGTCCCGGGGTGAATCTGACTGCCCGGATTTCGGCAGCGGCTGAGCCTTCCGAAGTTTTGATTGACCAAAAAGCAGCCCAAATCCTGGAACTCTTGCCTGAGTACTCGGTGGTACAGCAGCAATCATTTACGGCCCGTGGGCTTGGAACCATAGCGCCAGCTCGTCTGCGATATGCCAATGACCCCCGGCCTTAACGCTATGCTAAATAGATGCCTGCTGTGCCAACGCCAGGGTTACCTCATGAACCGCCGGTAGATCTTGCTGCCCTCTCGCTACTCGATGAGCAAATAGATCAAAACATCTTAGGGGAACCTGGGTACTCTCCCGCCGACCTTGCCTACCTAACCGGTTGGACGCTCGAAGAACTCAATGACATCTTTGTCTGGTCTGGTCTACCCAATCCCTACCCGTCCGAGGTGGCATACAATCCCAGCGACCGCGAAGGTTTAGTGCTGCTCAAACAAGGTGCCGACCGCGAAGGGCTATCCCGCGAGGAGCTAGGCACTTTAATTCGCTCCATCTCATTCGCAATGGCTAAGTTGGCCACTTCCGAGATCGAGTCGTTGGTATACCGGCTGACCAAGCGGGGCATGTCCGATACCGCTGCCCGCTTGCTAGTTGCGGAATACGCCCCCTCGCAGGTTGAATCCAGCATCGAACTGATGGATGTGTTGTGGCGCCGGCACTTTGCGGCGGCGATTCACCGCTTAACCACCAGAGCGATTTTACTCCGCGGAGTCAGCGACAATGCGCACCAATTTCCGTTAATGGTGGCCGTAGGGGTAGCGCAGATAGTGGACTTCACCTCTGTAACTGCTGGCTTCGGCGCCGCCGACTACATCCAGTTTGTGCAAGACTTTAACGATCGCATCGCCGATATAGTGGTTGCCGCTGGCGGGCGTATCGTCAAACTCACCGGTGATCAGGTTATGTGGGTCAACGCCCAGGCGGCAGCCACTGTGGAAACTGCTGCCAAATTGGCGGCTTTGGGTGGCGAAGGTTTCTTGGCGCCGATCCAGGCCGCCGTAACTTGGTGCCGACTCGTTGCGATACATGGACACGTTTTTGGCCCTGGGGTTAACCTGGTCAATCATTTGGTTGGCTTAGCCCCGGCTGGAGGCGTGCTGCTCGACTCGGCTGCGGTTGAACAGCTAGCGCAGAATCCGAAGTTTCAGTTTGAGGCCCAGCCGGAAATTGAAATCAATGGCATCGGCACAGTTCGCCCTTCGTTGCTGCAGGTCGCCCAATCCTTACCAACCGCCTAATCTTTACCTAATCCTTACCACCCGGTAAACCTGGAAGTGGTTAATAAGATTGCGCCCAACGATGCGATCAAGGTGACGATCGCAAAGGCCCAGCGCAAAGTCCAAATCGGCGGTCTGCCAATCTTATAGTTGGGCCGCAAGCGCTGGCCGCTGAATCTGCGCAGGCCCAGCAGGGCGAATGCCGAAGCGATTAGCTGGTTAAAGGTGGCCAGCCATAAAAAGCTGTCCGCTACACTTGGGGTAAAGGTCGAAAACCAAAACACATTGGCTGCGGTAATCACCAGCGCGACAAGGGAAAACACCACAACTAAATCCTATCCGTGCCCAGCCGTCGTTTTGCAGCAAACCGCGCTCGGGCGCACCCCTACTGTCATTCTGCGGCAAGCCGCGCCCGGACGCACCCCACCCATCATACTGCGGCAAGCCGCGCAGCGGCGCAGAACGCAGAATCCCGCAGCGAATCGGCATGATGGAAGTAACTGTTGACTTGCTGGTCCTCCGCCAGCCGGTCGGCCAACTGGCTCAGGTCATCCGCCGCCTTGCGGAGCAGTGGCACGATGTACTTGACATTCTCAACGACGAGCGCGGTAGTCCGATCCGGGTCCGTATGAGCCACGCGAGTGCCATCTCGGAACGACCCAGCCGCCAGTTGTCGAGCTAACAACGAATCCGCAGAATCAGCCAGCAGGTTCAGCAGCTCTACTGCAAAAACGTGCGGCAGGCCGCTGATGAGCGCCTGAGCTTGGTCGTGTTCGGCATCGTCCAGTTCGACGATACTGGCGTCGAAAGTGTCGCTTATCCACCGAAACACCTCGCCATACCGCGCCGTTCCGGCTTGTGAGGGGTTGAGCGTAACGTCGCTCGGAGCCTTGGCGCTTGAGCCTGTTATCGGAACCGTAGGTACCCGAGTGAGCGCCCAAGGTGCCCCTACCAATAGCATCGGGTCCGCAAATGCATACCCGGTATGTTGGTTTCCGGCCATCGGGTGGGCGCCTACATATAAATCCCCGAACCCGGCAGCTTCCAAGGCTGCCCGTACCGGCGCCTTCACTGAGCCGACATCGGTTATCGTGGCCTCCGGATGCACCACCTCGGCCAGCTCCTGCGCAGTCTGCCCCATCGCGGTAAGCGGGACGGCCAGTACCACTAAATCGGCCTCTGCTACTGCCTCTGCTACCGTTTCCACTACGGTGAAATCCTGTGCTGCCTTAGCCCGGGTGGCCGGGTCGGCATCGTAACCGACGATGCGGTAGCCTTTTTGTTGGCAACGGAGCGCCACGGAACCACCAATCAGCCCCAGGCCGAGCACGGCGACACGCTTAATTGGCCGAGGCGGCAAAACTAAATTCATTGCCAAGCCCCCAACAGCCTGACCTCATCCCCAGCCGCAGTCAGCTCGGTAATCACCTGGCGAATTGCTGCAGAAGTAGGCGGAGCATCTACGGTCACGATGAAAACGTACCGGCCTACCACCCCTTTAATAGGCCGGGAAAACAATGCAGACAAGTTCAAGTCATGGCTCGCAAACTCAGCCGTGATGCGGGCCAGCACCCCCGGCCCGGTGGCACCTGGCGTAATGGCCAACATGGTGGCCCACTGCGCCCCGATGCTTGCCCCCGATTGGTCCCAACCGCAAGTTGACCTCGGTGATAGCAGCACAAATTGGGTTTTGGCATCGGGATAATCCCCAACATTTTCTGCCACAGTGACCACTCCCAATTGGGCATAGCCGGGCGGCCCAAATGCAATCTGGCCGAGCGTAAGATTAGCTAACCCTGCCCCGTTAGATGCAGCCGCTAAAGGTTCTACCGCAAACTGTTTCAAAGCCCTGCTGACCTGGGCCAAGGCGTGCGGGTGCCCGGTACCGACTTCGAATTTCTCAGTCCCTGCCAAGGCATAGGCGTCAAACTGGATGGGCAGCCAAGTCCCGCCTACCGCCACTACCTCGGGGTGGTTTAGCAGCCCGTCAATGGTGGGCAGCACCGGACCCTCAACCGTGTTATCAATGGCAGCAACCCCAAAGTCAATCTCGCCATCGTGCAATGCTTCGAAAATCTGGCCCACGTTGTCGAATGGCAACAACTCAACGCCGCGGGGAAAAAATAGACTCGCGGCCTGATGCGTGAAAGTGCCCGCCGGGCCGAGATACCCAACTTTCATCATCGAAACCATCCCACTGCTAAATCCATCTCACTGCCAAAACCATCTGAGGCCCTAACTCCAATTTGGGGTCAGCCCCGGCGGCTCAGGCTGAAAATCGTTACCGGGGATGACCGCTAAAACCCGATGCCGCACCTCATGGCCGCCTAGCGCCTTTATCAGCCGCGATAACACCTCGGAATCCGGGCAGATAAAAGCGGTGAAAAAATGATGAGGCTTGGGTTTCCCATCTGGCCCTGGAGCTTCGCGCTGCGAGCGTAAGTGGCTGAGGTCCAAGCCCAAGCTGGAAAACTCACCGAGCGCATTACGCAACGACCCGCGGTGCTCAGCTCCTGGCCCAAAAGCCAACCAGACTAATGACGGCGCCGAAAATTTGGGCAACTGGGAAACCGAATCTACCAAGCCGTACCAAAGCAGTTTCTGATCGCTGGGCACAACCTCAGCGGCAATTACCATTAAATTAGCCGGGCCACGCAACAAATGGTCTTCAATTTTAGCTGCCGGAGCGGTCGGATTCCCGATCTGCACTACGGCAGCCAAGTCGCCCATCACTGAAACAGTTGCCAGGGTTTCCGTTAACCCGCCCAGGTTGAGCAGCTCTTCCTCGTTGGCCGGAGCCGAGTCCCAAGACCCAGCATCCAACGGCGCCGTGGCTGACCAGCCACCTAGCCGGGCCGCCAACGCAGCATGGACAGGGGACTCACGTTCAACCCGGCCTAGCATGGCTTCAGCTCACCCCACACAAACGATGCGGTTAGTGGGCCGATAACGCCAACGGTTAGTCTCGTTAATTACTTGCTCATTGTCAGAGAGCCGGAATACTTGCCGCGAATTGGAAACCACGAAACCCGGCTGGCCTGCACCTTGCGGATTGCATTGGGGGCCGCTGCGTTCTTCAGTTTCTGGCTGCACCACCTCAGTCCGTTCACTCATCTGAGTTTCCACGCGGAAGTATGGGGTGGACCAAATCGCCACATGGATACAGCCCCATTGGTTGCGGGTAAAGCAGCCATCTGCGCTGCTACTGATCCAGCTTTGGATTAACGCCCCATAAGGCGTGTTGTTGCGGAACTTCATGTCCAGCGAGCCAGTCACCAAAGTAGCTTCCCGGCCAGCCGGATACCGATTGATGAACAGCGAGTGCGGCCGGCTTTCCACATCTTCAAAACCCGCAAAGAACCCGGCGTTGTAGGCAGTGGTAGCCAGTTGCGATAAGCCACCGCCCATCCCGTCAGTCAGGTTTCCGGCCACGATAACTGGCGCGTTGGCAAACCCATTGGCAGCGTTGATTGGGTTGATCGCATCCATCAGCGAGAACGTCTCGCCCGGCTTCACCAATACTCCGTTTAGCAGCTCAGCGCCCCGCCGCAAGTTTCCGGTGCGAATCCGATCAGCGGTCAAGGCTGTGCCAAATGTGGAAACTACCTCATTGATGCCGAGAGCCTCTAGATCAGCGGTAGTTAACTCCGGTGGCTCCTCAATTAACTCAATAGCTGCTACCCGAGACCCGCTCAACGCCGCAGTCTCAACCGCGTTCAACACCGACTGGGGGTCTAACGTAGTGCCGTTTTGGGCCGCCACAATAACCGGGCGCCCCTCGACAAATTCAAAGTAGGCATCTGCTGGTTCCCGGATTAAGTTGTGACTGAGGTCCAGCACGGCAGAGGTCAACTTTTCGGTGTTGAACTCCGGCACCAGCTCCCCGGCTCGCGCCCGGAAACTAGTGGCTTCTGCCATAGTTGAGGCCGGTAAATTAAAGGTTTGGCCATCTACTTCCACCCGGATTGGGCCACCGGCAATTTGCCGAGCCAAAGTAAAGGCCGCATCAGTTGCCGCTTGGGTAATTTGCGGCGCAACTGGCACTGCTTCAACCTCAAGCACCCCCTCTTGATGTAGCCACCGCTGCGTTACCGCTTCGGCAATAGCATCGGTAGAAACCGTCTGACCGATGCGTGCCGCCGTAGTTGCGGCTTGACCGTCGGTGAAAACTACAGTCCCATCCACTGGGTCTTGGGCGAGCGCTTGGGCAGCCCGAGAAGCGGCTGGCTGAAAACGCGCATTGTCAATTTCTACCGCTAGAGGCACTTCACCGTATTCCCCGCGCAAGTGCGTCACCAGCCGGGCTGGGTTGAGCGAAAACTCGGTGAGTTGCTCGACAGTTTCGGCGGCATCGAACCTTATACCCGCGCCAACCGGGTCCAGGGTGGTTTGGGCAGTACCAGCATGCACCGCGATGGGCTGCCGAGATTGGGCCCCAAGTTTCGACTCCACAGTCGCGATTGCATCGGCACGATTCAGCCCCCCGATGTCAACGCCAGCCACCACGGCCCCACCGGGCACCCGGTCGGAGAGGAACCATTGCGCGGCCACATAACCGCCGAAAAGCACTACCAGGATGCCGAGAATCCAGCCCCAAACTGCGCCCTTGCGGTACCGTCCGCTGGGAATTACTACCGGAGTTGCCGTGTCAGTCATTTACCGCCTCCGGATCAACGGTAGCTGCTGAGAAAACCCCAGCGGGCGAGACTTCACGCGGAGTCGGACCGGTAGGCTCCGACGGCATCGCCCGGAACCAGCGCGGCGGCAACAGAGCCAGCAATACCAACAGCACCGCACCTAAATAAGTCCAAATTAAACCGGCGGCGGCGAAAGGCAACGGCTCGCGCGGATCAACAATCAGCACGTCACCGCCCGTATTAGGCATGGCCAGCAACTGCACCATCACGATCCAGCCCAAGCCAAACGCCGCGAAAGTGTTAAACCCGGCCGAAGCGCGAATAAATAGCCCTGCCGCAATGGTCAAGGCGAGCGCTAAGAGCAAACCGTGCGGGAAAAAATGAGTGTTGGGCGCCGCCCCAAACGTCAAGAGCGAACGATGAATTGCGGTGCCGAATGCGCCGACCATTGCCCCGGCAATCAGACCGAGGATTAAGCGCACAGCAGTGCCTACGGGGAAGCCCGCCCGGATTGACGGCTGCCCGCTGCGGTTTGACACTGCGGTTCTCACGTTTCCAGCCTACCTAAATGCGCGGACAAACCTGGCCACGCGCCCGTTCTGCTCGGCAAAGCGCGCTTGCGATACCGAATAGTTACTTAATTTTGGTGACCCGATACGTCTCAGTATCCCGGATCGGCAGCGGAACGCCGTTTGACAACGCGAACCAGCCCACCCGGCCCGGCGCCACGTCCTCCCGCGCATCTTGAACTTGCGAAGCATAGGCTCGCATCGCGGTTAGAAGTTGCGGGAGCACCGGCCATATTGGCAAGTTGGCATCGTGCGGCTCCCCTGGTTTGGTCACTTCCCACAATTCAAGGGTGCCCGATGCCGCTGGTTGCGCGCGCACCAACTCTAGGGCCGCGACTGCGACATCGTGGGTCCGCACATGGTCGGGATGCCCGTAACCGCCGTCTGCCTCATAGGTCACCACCACGACGCCATAGTTGTCGCGCACTTCGTCGCCAGTTCCCCGCATGGTCAGCAAATAATTTGCCAGTCGGCCCGATGATTCGTTGAGGTTAACATTAGCGAACCCCCCTGCGGCATCTGGATCGGGGCCAGCTACCCCGCCGGTGGAGGTCCGGGGATCATCGCCCTCGATGCTGGGCGGTACCAGCCACACCATGCCGGAGTCTTGGTATTTGGGGATGAGGTTCTGCGTCTCCACTTCGTTGCGCGCAGAATGACCAGGTGGGCCTTCTCTATTAGTGCAGCGATGTGGCGGCAGGGGCAATTCGTCTAAGAAATGATGTTCGATGCCATCCCCGAGAGCGCGTAGGGCAGCCTGGAGTTCCGAGGTGCGATAGGCCGCGAGCGCCCGATGATCCCCAAACAAATGGCCAAGATTTTCAGTGGCAGTGCCGGGCGCCGTAATCACTTCGCCCCGCTCTCCGCGTGTGCAAGTAACCACGATGACCTGCTCGCCCCGCTGAGCCAAAGTAGCAATCAGCCCACCAGTCCATAAAGTCTCATCGTCTGGATGGGCATGCACAAAAACGTAAGATTTCAAAAGTGCTCCCTCCAAATAAGGCGCAAAGTTGGGTCAGGCACAAGGCAGAACATGAGCGAATTGGCCAAGACGGCCATGAGCGGGTGTGATAACGAAGCAAATGGGCTAACTTTGCACCTTATTTGCGGCTTTGGCTCGGGAAGCGGCCCTAGCCCGGTCAATCTGGGAGAGGTCAACTTTGCGGATGCGCACGATCTCCGGAGTAACTTCGACACACTCATCCTCGGCCGCAAACTCCAAGGACTCCTCCAAAGTGAGGCGCCGCGGCGGGGTCAAGTTTTCGAATGATTCGGCATTGGAGCTGCGAATGTTGTTCAACTTCTTTTCGCGGGTGATGTTCACATCCATGTCTTCATTGCGGGAATTCTCCCCCACCACCAGGCCCTCGTAAACCTCGGAAGTCGGCTCGACAAAGAACGAACCGCGCTCTTGCAAGTTCAACATGGCATACGGCGTGGCCACCCCGGCCCGGTCCGCCACCAGTGACCCGGTATTGCGGGACTCAATCACCCCAGCCCAAGGCTCATAACCTTCGGCGATGGACGATGCGATGCCAGTACCGCGAGTTTCAGTTAAAAACCGGGTGCGGAAACCGATTAGACCCCGGGCGGGCACCACGAATTCCATGCGAACCCAGCCCGATCCGTGGTTAGCCATCGTGGCCATTCGGCCTTTCCGCGCAGCGAGCAACTGCGTCACGGTGCCGAGATATTCTTCGGGCACGTCAACCGTCAGCCGCTCCATCGGCTCGTATACTTTGCCGTCTACCGTTTTGGTAACCACCTGGGGTTTACCTACGGTCAGCTCAAAACCTTCGCGGCGCATCTGCTCCACCAAAATCGCCAGCGCCAACTCGCCTCGGCCCTGAACTTCCCAGGCATCCGGGCGGTCAGTCGGCAGCACTTTGAGCGAAACATTGCCAACCAATTCTTGGTTAAGCCGGTCTTGCACTTGGCGAGCGGTGACTTTATGCCCTTTGGCAGTTTTGCCGCCAGGTAACCGGCCCGCTAGCGGCGAAGTGTTGATCCCGATCGTCATGGAAATCGCCGGATCGTCAATCTTGATATGCGGCAGCGGACGCGGGTCGGCTAGATCAGTCAAAGTATCGCCGATCATGATTTCCGGAATACCGGAAATAGCAACGATATCGCCGGCGCGGGCGTTATTAACTGGAACTCGATCTAAGCCTTTAGTTTCCAATAATTCGACAATTTTGGCATTTGAGGTGGTGAAATCGTGGCGCACCCAGGCGACTTGTTCGCCTTTGCGGATTTCGCCAGAATAAACTCGCAATAACGCCAATCGGCCCAAATACGCCGAGGCATCTAAGTTTGTGACGTGTGCTTGTAGCGGCATTTCCGGGTCGTACGATGGGGCCGGGATTTTTTCAAGAATGGTTTGGAACAGCGGCTCGAGGTTGTCGTTATCGGGCAAGCCCCCATCTGCTGGTTGATTTAACGATGCCGCACCCACTTTGGCCGAAGCATATACGGTAGGGACATCCAACAAGGCATCGAAATCTACTTCATCGTCGCCTAACTCATCAGATTCATGTAAATCAGAGGCGAGTGACAATAATAGATCGTGGGTTTCTTCAACTACTTCTGAAATCCGGGCGTCAGGCCGGTCAACTTTATTGACCACCACAATAACTGGCAACTTGGCTAATAAGGCTTTCCGCAAAACAAAGCGGGTCTGCGGTAACGGGCCTTCTGAGGCGTCAACTAGCAACACCACCCCGTCAACCATTGATAGCCCGCGCTCCACTTCCCCGCCGAAGTCGGCGTGCCCAGGGGTATCAATCACGTTGATCGTTACACCATCTGGATCAGAACCAAACTCGCCCACATGCTCACCGGTGTACCGGATGGCCGTGTTCTTAGCCAAAATGGTGATGCCTTTTTCGCGTTCCAAGTCGCCCGAGTCCATTACGCGCTCGCCGACTTTGGCGTGCGCCCCAAATGCGCCCGATTGCCGCAACATGGCATCTACCAGCGTAGTTTTCCCGTGGTCAACGTGAGCCACGATAGCCACATTGCGCAAGTCGTTCCGATAAGCCAGTTCAGCCACAAAATTCTCTATTCTGCCCGCCGCGCATTACCGACAGGCTCAACCGCCGGGCGCGGATATGTGAATGTTGCCGCCCGCCGCAGATAAATACAAACCGAGTTATTTTATCTTAACCTTTAAGTTATTCCTAATCCCGCCGAAAACCGGGTAGATACCGCGACGAATCAGTTAACTGATTCCATAAAGTCGTTAGAATTTGGGGCACCACCCACCAAATTTTAAATAAGGGAATCGACAATGAAGCGTAAGGGAAACACGGCTAAACCGGCGGGCAAGCACCCACTGCTTGGCCTTTTATTAGGACTGGTTATCGGGGCCGCGCTCATCGTTTTCGGCATTTTGGATGCCAACGATGAATTGTACCGCCCGCACTGGAACCCCACCGTTGGCGAAGTTGTGGCCACCGAGCCGGTCGGCCCTAATTCCGATCAGAACAACACTCGCATCTGGGTCCGCTACACCACGGCTGCTGGCCTGACCTTGGAGATGCCGCGCGAATTCAATCTCACTGCGCATCCGCAATTCAATATTGGCAATCCGGTAACCGTGCTCTACAACGAGCCAAATCCGTTGCAACACTTCATCCGGGTGCCTAATCCCGCACAGGATGCCCTTGCGGTTGGCGCTCAAATCGTTGGCGCTGGCGTTATTGTTGGAGCTTTAGCTTTCGAAGCCACTAAGCAAATTAAGTCCAAGCGCACTCAAACCCAGTCCGCGTAAATCCAGTCCGCTTAAATGCCGATTGACTAACCCATACCAAAGAGTTACTCGAACTTAAAGAGTTACCACAAACATAAAACTTAAACCGAGTTGCCCAAACCAAAACGGCCCCATACCAGGGGCCGTTTTTCATTTTACCAGCTAAACGGCAACCCGCTCAGCCGACTCGCGATTAAATAACGCATCTATCCTGCGATTAGTAGCATCTATCCTGAGATTCGTAGCGTCTATCCTGCGATTAGTCGCCTGCAATTCGAGACGAATCGCTTGCACATCGGCCCGCAGCTCGGCGATATCCTTCTTTAATTCGTTTCTAAAACTACGGACCTGTTGCCACAGCAAAATGCCAAACCCAGCAATCGCTGCCAGGTTGACCCAAGTTCCAACGTCCATGAACGGCACCCTTCCATTATCGGTGTTTAATGGAAGAAAAGCTAACCGCCCGAGAATTCGAGGCAAATAAGTTATCCACAGTTTTGGCGTTAGCCAGCTAAGGACGCGATCTGTGCGCAGTGTCCCAGCCACAAAAACACTGTGATTTAAGTTAAACACTTAAATCACTATTGTCAGAAAAACTACTTGCCTTGGGCGGCCAGCAGAGCATCCCGAGCTTCACGGCGAATCTTCTGCTCAGCCGGGTTCGGCACCGGTACAGCAGCCAGCAAGCGACGAGTGTAATCCTCTTGCGGATGATGCAGGATTTGCTCGCGAACGCCTACCTCAACCAGGTCGCCCTGGCTCATCACGGCGATCCGAGACGAGAGAATCTCAACTACCGCGAGGTCGTGCGAGATGAACAGGCAGGCGAAGCCGTATTCCTTCTGCAAATCTTGGAACAGTTGCAACACGCGAGCCTGCACCGAAACGTCCAGCGCGGAGGTCGGCTCGTCGGCGATCAGCAGTTTGGGCGACAGAGCGAGCGCGCGGGCGATGCCGACGCGTTGGCGCTGACCACCGGACAACTCGTGCGGGTAGCGGTTCCGCATGGCCTTGGGCAGGTTGACCTGATCCAGCAGAGTTTCTACGCGCTTGTTCACCTCGGCACCCTTGGCCACGTTGTTGAGCACTAGCGGCTCGCCAATGGATTCACCGATCGGCAGACGTGGGTTGAGGGAGGAACCTGGGTCCTGGAAGACGATGGCCACGTCTTGGCGCACCGCCCGCAAAGCTTTGGGCTTGATGCCAGCCATCTCTACGCCGTTGATCTTTAACGAGCCACCAGCCACGGGCAGCAAGCCCACAGCGGCCCGACCTACGGTGGTTTTACCGGAGCCGGATTCGCCGACCAAGCCCACCACTTCGCCTTTACCGATGTTGAGGTCAATCCCCTTGACGGCCCGGAAAGCGGGAGTGCGGCCTCGAGCCGGATACTCGATGATCATGCCTTTGGCATCCAATGCGTATGAGTCAAACATCGGCGTATCGTACGAAACCGAACCGTCATCGCCCGCCCCAGCAACGGCGGCTGCGTGGGCGGTAGCCGTTTGCGAACCCAGGTGCGGCACGGCGGCCAGCAACGAGCGGGTGTACGGATGCTGCGGATGATGGAAAATCTGATCGGCGGTGCCGGACTCGACTACGCGCCCATCCTTCATCACCATTACCCGGTCGGCCATGTCGGCCACCACGCCCATGTCGTGCGTGATCAGGATGATGCCGGCGTCAACACGGTGCCGCAAGTCTCGCATCAGCTTCAGGATTTCGGCCTGCACGGTCACGTCCAACGCGGTGGTCGGCTCATCGGCGATCAACAGTTTGGGGTCCAGCGCCAAGGCCTGAGCGATCATGGCACGCTGGCGCTGACCACCGGAAAGCTGGTGCGGATACTTATCTAACGAGGCTTCCGGATTGGGGATGTCCACCATCTTCAGCAGTTCGAGAGCGCGCGCCCGCGCTTCTTTGGGGCTCATATACTTATGTGCCCGCAGAGTTTCGACGATTTGGAACCCGATGGTGTAAACCGGGTTGAGCGCCGTCATCGGCTCTTGGAAGATGACGGCGATTTCGTCGCCGCGGATGGAACTGAGTTGCTTATGCGACAGCCCGAGTAGCTCTTTGCCAGCCAGCTTTGCCGAACCGTGCGCCCGGCCATTGGGCGGCAACAAACCGATCAAGGACATCGACGACTGGGTCTTACCCGACCCGGATTCACCCACGATGGCAAGTACCTCACCTGGGTAAACGTCATAAGTGACATCAATCGCGGCCGGGAACCATTCGCCGTCCACAAAGAACTCGACGGTCAGATCGCGGACCCGCATCACCGGGGCTTTGTCGGTCCAGGTGGGGGTACCGTCCGCATTGAAAGAACCGACCGTGCTGCCTTTGGAATCCGCCGCACCCGACGATGCGGCGCTGCCCGATGCAGCAGCCAATGATGCTTCCAGGGCCGCCCCATCCACCGGCTTACCGTGGTCTAGCAGCGGAATGCCGTCAAGGATGTTGTCGACCGTGCCCCAGTCGTCACCGGAACCGGCGCTTTGACCTGGGACGCTATTAGAGCGCTGCGACATTACGATATCCTTCCAAGAACCGAGTGACTGCCAAGCAGCCTAGCGGCTTTATTCCAAGCCAAATGGCTTTTCCAAACTAACATGGTGCCATGATCTCTACTGAGACTGTCACCTACCGACCAGGTTTTGCCCGGATTTTGGCCTACGGGGTTTTGGCCCTGGCCGTTATCGGGCTGGGCAGCTCCCTGATAACTGATTTTGCGTTGAGTTGGCGATACATCCCGATCACCGCGCTGGTGGTGCTGGCTGTGTGGGCCGCTTACTACTGGCCAGCCGTGACGGTCAGCCCCGGTGGTGTGGAAATTCGCAACATCACCCGCACCATTGAATTGCCGTGGCCCGCCATTCAGCGCATCGAAACCAAGTTTGCCTTGACGCTGCACACTGCTTACGGTTCGTACTCGGCTTGGGCCGCTCCAGCGCCCGGCCGCACCGAAGCGGAACGGATGGGCACCAACAAGGTTTACCGTTCGGAAGCTGCCAGCCTGCCCAAGTCCACCATCGTGGGCGGAGCGATCCGGCCCGGTGACTTGCCGGGTAGCAGTTCCGGCCGGGCCGCGATGTTGATCCGCCAACGCTGGGAAGAGTTGCAGCAAGCTGGCCTGCTGAACGATGCCAAACTGGAGCGCGGTAAGCCGCGAATCACTTGGCATTGGCCGTTGGCCTTGGCGCTGCTGGGGTTGACCATCGCATCCATCCTCGCGCTGAGATTGGGCACGCCGCCCATCCAGCCCGAGATTCTGCCGGTCAATCCGTTCTGACAACTTACGCTCCAACTAATTCCGAGCTAAGGCTTAAGCCGGGTCGAGGTGTTCGGGGATGGCGGTCACTACCGGGATTGCAGTAGTGGATGGGGCAGCCGGACGCCCAAAGGTTCCGCGAGCCGCGGCCGCAGCCTTGCGAGCATCCGCCCGAGCCAACGCCCGAGCCGTCGGGATGCGCCGTTGCCGTGGGTCGAAGGCGTCGCGCAAACCGTCACCGATGAAGTTGACGCACAGGGCGATGGTCACGATGAACAGACCAGGCCACCAGAACAACCACGGTCGAGTGTTGAAGGCGTCTTGGTATTCGTTAATGATCTGGCCCAACGAAACATCCGGAGCCGTGATACCGAAGCCGAGGAAGCTCAGCGCGGTTTCCAACAAAATCGCCGAAGCCATCAACAGCGTGGCATTAACGATGATGATGCCGACCGCGTTAGGCAAAATGTGCTTGAACATGATGCGGAAGTTGGAGGCACCGGCCACGCGCGCGGCATCTACGAACTCCTGCTCCCGCAAGGCCAAGAATTGCGCGCGCACCAAGCGGGCCATCCCAGTCCAAACCATGAACGATAAGGCCAGCGCCAACAGTACCGGACTGGCACCGCCCACCCAAACGCCGAGGATGGCGCCCATCACGATGGTGGGGATGGTAATAACCATGTCGGTAAAACGCATGATGATGTTGTCAACGTGACCACGGAAGAACCCCGACAGTGCCCCGAGCACCACCCCGATAAAGGTAGCCAACACCCCGATGATCGCCATGATGGTCAACGACTGTTGGGTGCCGCGCATTACCCTGGCAAAGCCGTCGCGGCCGATGTTGTCTTGGCCGAAGGGATGGGGCCCAATTTCCAGATGTGTGATTAGGTAAGCGAGGGCAAACAACCCTGCTCCCAGTAACGCCCACTTGAAAACCGACCGGGCCAAGTTGTAAAGGCGATCCGACTTTGGCGTGGCCGGTACGGAATAACCGACCCAACCATCCTCGCGGCCAGTTTGAGCAGCATCGTTAAACGCCTTGGTCTCAGCTTTCGCACTGGCCGTGCTGAGCAGCGCGATGATGCCAGCAATAACCAAAGCCAGAGCCACCAGAGCGGCCAACAGGTACCAGAGCCATTCCGGACCCACGGTGCCCCGCTCCCGGAAGCCCATCGTCGGCGCCCCACCATGATTAACGATCGGCGGCAGCTCGGTCCAGTTATAAGGCCACCAGCCGGGGATTGGCCCCCAACCGATCGAGGTAGCAGCAAGCAGAATCACTGCAGCGAGCACGGTTAGAGCCACCATAGCTCCACGGTGGCGCAAGAACCTACGCATCACGATCCGGCTCTGCGAAAGCCCGGCTACCTCTTTAAGCTCAATGGCATTCTCAACCGAGTCACCTGCAGTATCATCCACTACTAAACCGGTGGTCGAAACTGCGGCTGCATCGTGGTTTACCCCGCGCAAGTGCCGGCCAGCATGATGATCGTACGGCTCGGCAACGAGGCCACCGTCGGCATCAATCAGCCCTTGGGCATCTTCTGCGGTCAGGGTTGGATCATCCGAAAGCTTATCGCCGTAATAGTCACGTTGTTCGTCATCGGGTAACAACACATCGCGCAGATCCTCAGCGGTTAAATCCTGGGCGTGGCCAGCAGAACTCTCTACCGAGTCGGCGTATTGGTGCAGATCCTGGGGATCTGGTAACGGTTCTAAATTGCTCAATTTACTTCTCTTTCAATCCTTTAAGAGCCGCTACGCGTTCACTCGAATACGTGGATCTACCAGCGCATAGATGAAGTCAACGACGATGGTACCAATAACCAGCATGGTGCCGATCAGCAGGAAGTATCCCATTACCATGTTCACTTCTTGGTTCTGCATGGACGTAATAAACAGCGACCCCATCCCAGTCCAGCCGAAGATCTGTTCCGTAATAACGGCACCGCCAAGCAAACCGGCGAAGTCCAGCGGAATGATGGTTGCCAAGGGGATCAGGGCGTTCCGGAATGCGTGGCGCACGGTAACTACGCGCTCAGGCAAACCCTTAGCGCGAGCAGTGCGGATGTAATCCTGGTTCATCACTTCCAACATCGAAGCGCGGGTGTACCGGGTATACCCAGCGAACGAAATCAGGATCAGCGCGATGGTGGGGAGTAATACGTGGGTGAACGAATCGAGATGCATTACCCAGAAGTCAGTACCCAGGGCTTGCACTAACGGGCTAGATGCCACACCGGGAGTAGTGGAACCAATGGTCGCGATCGGGCGGTTACGGATCTGGGGCAAATCTGAATAGAAGCGCCACATTTGCATAACCCGATCCACAAACATGAACAGGCCCATAATGAAAGCCGTAAGTGCGGAGATCCGCATAGATAACGGCCGGTCATAACCGCCCCACAGCCAGCCAATGACAAGGCCGGATAAAATTGCAATTGCCGCCAAACCGATAATCAATGGCCAACCGGCGGTAACAAACGCGAACTGCAGCGGGATATACAGCGCGGCCCCCAATAAGACCGTGGTAAGAGCGGCACATAGAGCTCGGTTTGCTTTTATCCACGCCCCGATGCCGCTGCCGCCGTCTGGATTCATATCCGGATCGGGCCGTTGGAATCCGACCATGATAGAGGCCAAAGCAAACGCGGTTCCAAGTCCGATGATGGTAACGCCAGCGATGCCGAGCGACGGGTTCTGCATCCAGCCCGTGTTGGCAAACAGCCACATGAGTATGAAAGTGACCACGGTTGAGATCGCAAAGACAATCCAGCGGGTGCGGCGAGTACCCCCGATAATGGCGGACCACAAACCGCCCAGCAGCAGCGGCACGAGTAATAACTGCCACCAAGAGAAATGTGGATTGTTTAGGAAGTTATTGAACCCGATGGCGCCCCAGGTTTTCAGCAGCACCGCTACCCAGAAAGACGGGAGCGAAAACAGCACGAAGGACATGAAAGTCACGCCATAGTCAAAGCGAGTGTATTGGCGCAGTGCCGAAATAATGCCCACAAATACGCCGAAAATGATAGCGCCGATGGTGGCGGCTAATACCAAAGAGACGGTAGGCGGGATTCGGGTAGCGAGCATGTCTCCTACCGACTGCCCCGCAAACTGGTTCCAACCAGTACCGAAATCGCCGGTGACTGCTCGGCCTAACCACTGGAAGTAACGTAAATACGCAGGCGTGTCCAGGTTCAACATTTCGATCCGATGCTGGATCAACACATCCCGGTTGGGGTCAGTAGATGCGCGCAGGTCGGCGAGAAAGTCCATCGCGGAGTTTAGTGCCATAAATACGATGAACGTGGCGCCGAGCAACACGATGGCCGAACTGAGCAACCGCCGGCCAAGGAACGCCAAGGTTGGGACGGCAATTTTGAACCACGGGACTTTCTGCGGTGGCGTTTCTACGGCAACGGCTACCGGTTCATCAACGACCGTTTCGACCACAATCGGGCCGCTCAGCTCTTCGGTTGACATGGGGTTACCTCTCGTCTCATGAGTGGTTATGAGGCTGGCAAAGTACTGAAGTTCACTTTACAACAAACAAACGTGACGCAGGGCATAAAGTCGCCCAAGCCATTTTAGGTTTTCCACTAAGCGTAACGGATGGGGTGTACCAACCTTTGTGGGTCAGTACACCCCAATCCGTATTTAGCTAGCTTTTTGAAGAAACTGCTAGGTTAAAACTGTAACTAGTTAGTTACGTTCCACTCCCAGAAGTTCCACAGGTTATCCATACCGAACGGTACCAAGGATACGTTTTCGATGTGGTCGCGGTAAGCGAACAGACCAGGCCACTGGAAGATCGGAGTACCAAAGCCCTCGCGGAACAGAATTGCTTCCATCTCGGTGGTCAGCTCAGCGATGCGAGCCTCATCTTCGGTCACGATGATCTCTTGCCAGATGCGGTCAACCTCAGGATCCGAGAAACCACCAATGTTGTTGGTAGCCTGGCCGGCGCCACGGTTGCGGTCCGTAATGAAGTTGGACTCAGCGTTGTTCGGCGAGGTGGAGGTAGAACCCCAAGCGAACAGTGCGGCATCGAACTCTTGCGGGAATTCGCGCAGCACGGTACCCCAACCGCCAGCACCGGAGGGCTGGCCACCATCGTCAACTACGAACAAGCCGGTAGCGTCAACAACGGTCTTGATTAGGGAGAACTGGTCAATGCGGCGAGCATTGTCGTTTGCATACAGGATGCGCACGTGGATCGGCAGTTGATCTGCGGTGATGCCAGCTTCCTCCAGCAAGGCAGCAGCTTGATCTAGGTCTTGACGGTTGAAGGTAGCAGAATCGTTACCAGCAGTGATCTGGGCCCAGGTCGGCGAACCAGGTACCTGAGTGAAGGAGTCACGCACAACAGCGTCCGGTTGAATCGGACGGATCAGGCGGTCCAGGATTTCTTCACGCGGGATGGTGTGCAAGAACGCGAGGCGAACCAGACGTGCGGTCTCGGCGTTGCCACCCCAGGTAGCCGGGTCGAACGGGCCACCGTTGTCCGAAATCAAGGTGAGGTGCTCGTAGGTACCCTGTACGTCGGCTACATAGTTAACGCCTTCGATGCGGCTGATGTCAGCAACGGTGTCAACGGTAGCTTGCGGGATGATCATGTCAACTTCGCCGTTTTCCAGCGCTTGCACTTGGGCTAGCGGGTTGGCGGAGAAGCGGATGATGATCTCGTCAACGTTCGGGCGTCCGAAGGTGGAGCCGTACCAGTTGAAGTTAGGGTTGCGCTCCAAGCGGATGTACTGGCCTTCTAACCAGTCAGCGACTTGGTATGGCCCCATGGTGACCAGCAGGTTAGGGTCAGTGGGCTTAGCGTTGGCAGCCCAAGCGTTGACGTTTTCGCCATCAACGATACCCAGAACACCAGCAATCTGAGCCATTTCAGCTTCGTTAGGCTCGGTGAATACCTCAACCGGGCCCAGGTCGGAGTTGAAGGTGTGGGAGATGGTGGGCACCTCGGTGCCATCTTGCGTTTGGTAGTTTTCCGGGCCACCGAATGCGCTGATCACAGCTTGCTTAGCGGCGGTCGGGTCGTCAATGCCCAGTGCTAAACGGCCAACGATGTGAGCCGGGATAGCATACGGTTCGAAGTTCAGGTACCA